>Ga0325411_1000711_pt1 | contig 35451 bp, 22 predicted proteins | sample PopdelMetagenome_13_FD_206181 | JGI IMG/M metagenome (GOLD analysis project Ga0325411, IMG submission 206181) | Populus deltoides microbial communities from Bellville, Georgia, United States - Xylem-PdIQD-R4 | ecosystem: Host-associated > Plants > Phyllosphere > Stem > Wood/Secondary xylem...
ATATTTCCTATGATTGTTGTTGATGATTGCTAGAGCGGACTCTAAGTTATTGTTGTGAACAATCTATTGCTAAGTTTAATATCAAAACCGGAGTTATGATATATGAACTTGTGAAGCAACTAAGCTTAATAATTGTAGCGGAACTACGTTATTGAAATTAGGGAGAACATTTGAACAAAGTGACACAAGCTGCGGACAACTTGTATGTTAATCTTGATGAAATTATCTAGTTCTTAAAGCTACCATTAAATTGAATCATTAGGGCGGACACTTTGATTGTTTATTGGTTAGGATTAGTTATACGGCGGATCCATTAATTAATCAACATTAAGAAAATATAAAATTTCAGAACATAAACTGCAATTTTCGTTTCAAGGATCAGTTCTAATTTCCGTTGGTGGATGTGTGCTTGCGACCAAGATTTGTTGTCTTGATAAGTTTTGGTTTTAATTGATTTTATTTGCTAGTTTAATTGCTACCATAGTTTAGAAAATCACAAACCAAACCCCCCCAATTACATAACGTACAACATAAAAATCTGACTTGAAACTTCCTTGTAGGATCGACCCCTTGCTTGCTCTATACTATCTTGTGTGTTGTGTTTGAAGCTAGGGTGATTAATTTGTGCGACCGCGACATCACAACACATGTTTCAGCTGTTATTCCATTTTGGCGTGACAAGACCTCTTCTTCAACGAGTAGGTATTCCATAGGTACTTCAAGGAAAACAGCCTCGGGAAACTACTGTAAAACTTTTAGCGAGAACCAACGATCGGAAGAAAAGTTATGGCCCTTTTCATCTATTATTTTGGTCTGGCGCCACAAAACCTCCTCTTCAATGAGTACGGATTCCATAGGTACTCCAAGGAAAGAGGCCTTCGGAAACAACTGTAAATAAATGAGCGTGATCCAATGGTTAGATCAAAACTTAATGCCATTTTCAGTTGTTATTTTGGTCTGGCACGACAAGACCTCCTTTTGAACGAGCCGGGATTCTGAAGGTCCTACGAGGAAAACAGCCTTCGGAAACTCCTATAAACATTTGAGCACGATCCAACGGTCGGATCAAAAGTTATGTCCCTTTTCAACTCTTATTCTGGTATGGCGCGCCAAGACCGCATCTTCAACGAGCAGGGATTCCAAACGTACTACAAGGAAAACAGCCTCTGGAAACTCATGTAAAAATTTGAGCGAGATTCAACTGTCGAATCAAAAGTTATAGCGTTTTCAGCTGTTAGTCTGGTCTAACACAACAAAACATCCACTTCAATGAGTAGGGATTCCATTGGTTATAAGGAAAATGACTTCTGTAATCTACTGTAAAATTTTGAGCGCGATCCAACGGTCGGATCAAAAGTTATGACCCTTTTCAGCTGTTATTTTAGTCTGGCGCGACAACACCTCTTTAACGAGTAGGGATTCCACGCTTATTACAAGGACAACAGCCTCCAGAAACTATTGTAAAACTTTGAGCGTAATCCAACGGTCGAATCAAAAGTTATGGCATGTTTCAGCAATTATTCGAGTCTAGCATGACAAGACCTCCTTTTCAACGAGTAGGGATTCCATAGGTACTCAAGTCAAACGGCCACCGAAAACTCATGTAAAAATTTGAGCAAGATCCAACGATCGGATAAAAAGTTTTGGCCCTTTTGAGCTCTTATTCCGGTGTGGCGCGCCAAGATCGCCTCTTCAACCAGTAAAGATTCCAAATGTACTACAGGGAAAATAGCCTCCAAAAACTCATGTAAAAATTTGAGCGAGATCCAAAAGTCGGATCAAAAGTTATAGCACTTTTCAGCTATTATTATGGTTTGGCGCGACATGATATCTGTTTTAATGAGTAGGGATTCCTTTGGAAACTACTATAAAAATTTGAGCGCAATCCAACAGTCGGATCAAAACTCAATGCCCTTTTTAGCTGTTATTCCGGTCTGGCGCGAAATGACCTCCTATTGAACAAGCAGGGATTCCATAGGTCCTACAAGGAAAGCAACCTCCGGAAACTCCTGTAAAAATTTGGGTGCGATCCAACGGTCGGATTAAAAGTTATGGGATGTTTCAGCAGTTATTCTAGTTTGGCGCGACAAGACGTCCTCTTCAACGAGTAGGGATTTTATAGGTACTACAAGGAAAACAGCCTCCGAAAACTCATGTAAAAATTTAAGCGCGATCCAACGGTCGAATCAAAAGTTATGGCTTTTTTCAGCTATTATTCCGATGTGGCGCGCCAAGACCGCCTCTTCAATGAGTATGGATTCCAAACATACTATAAGGAAAACAGCCTCTGGAAACTATTGTAAAAATTTGAGCGAGATCCAATAGTCGGATCAAAAGTTTTGGCCCTTTGCAACTGTTATTCTGGTGTGGCGCGCCAAGACTGCCTCTTTAATGAGTAGGGATTCCAAACATCTTTATAAGCAAAATGACCTCCGGAAACTCGTGTAAAAATTTGAGCGAGATTTAACGGTCGGATCAAAAGTTATAGCACTTTTCAGCTATTGTTATGGTGTGAGGCGCCAAGACCACCTCTTCAACGAGTAGGATTCCATAGGTACTACAAGGAAAACTGCCTCCTCAAACTACAATAAAAATTTGAGAGCAATCCAACGGTCGGATCAAAAGTTATGGCATGTTTCAACAGTTATTCCGATCTGGCGTGCCAAGACAGCCTCTATAACGAGTAAGGATTCCATAGATTCTACAAGGAAACAGCCTCCGGAAAATACTGTAAAACTTTGAGCGAGATCCAACGGTCGGATCAAAAGTTATGGTTCTTTCAACTGTTACTCCGATCAGGCTCGACAAGAGCTCCTCTTCAACGAGTAGGATTCCATAGGTACTACAATGAAATCTGCTTCCGCAAACTACAGTAAAACTTTGAGAGCCATCCAACGGTCGGATCAAAAGTTATGTCATGTTTCAACTGTTATTCCAATCTTGCACACCAAGACTACCTCCTCAACGAGTAAGGATTCCATAGATTCTATAAGGAAACGGCCTTTGGAAACTACCATAAAACTTTGAGCGCGATCCAACGGTCGGATTAAAAGTTATTGCATGTTTCTGCAGTTTTTCCATTCTAGCGCAACAAGACCTCCTCTTCAACGAGTAGGGAATCCATAGGTACTACAAGGAAAACGGCCTCCGGAAACTACTGTGTAAATTTAAGCACGATCCAACGATCGGATCAAAAGTTTGGCCCTTTTCAGCTTTTATTTCGATGTGGGGCAACAAGACCTCCTTTTCAACGAGTAGGGATTCCATAGGTACTTCAAGGAAAAAGGCCTCCGGAAACTACTGTAAGATTTTGAGCGCGATCCAACGGTCGGATCAAAAGTTGTGGCTCTTTTAGCTGTTACTCCGGTCAGGCGTGACAAGACCTCCTCTTCATTGGGTAAGGATTCCATAGGTACTACAACGAAAAGGGCCTCTGGAAACTACTATAAATAAATGAGCGCGATCCAATAGTCGGATCAAAACTTAATGCCCGTTTTCAATTGTTACTCTGGTCTAGCGAGACAAGACCTCCTATTGAATGAGCAGGGATTCCATACGTCCTCCGAGGAAAGCGGCCTCCGAAAACTCCTGTAAAAATATGAGCGCGATCCAACGGTCGGATCAATAGTTATGGGATGTTTCAGTAGTTATTCTAGTCTGATGCGACAAGAAGTCCTTTTCAAGGAGTAGGGATTCTATAGGTTCTAAAAGGAAAACAGCCTCCGGAAACTCCTGTAAAAATTTGAGCGCGATCCAACGATCGAATCAAAAGTTATTACCCTTTTCAGTTATTATTTTGGTGTGGAGTGCCAAGACCGACTCTTCAATGAGTAGGGATTCCAAATGTACTATAAGGAAAACAGCCTCTTGAAACCAGTGTAAAAATTTGAGCAAGATCCAACGGTCGGATCAAAAGTTATGGTTCTTTTCAGCTGGTATTTTGGTCTGTGATAACACCTCCTCTTCAATGAGTAGAGATTCCATTGGCATTACAAGGAAAATGGCCGTTGTAAACTACTGTAAAAATTTGAGCGAGATCCGATGATCAAATCAAAAGTTGTAGCGCTTTTCAGCTGTTATTCCGGTCTGGCGCGACAAGACATCCTCTTCAACGAGTAGGGATTCTATAGTTACTACAAGGAAAACGACCTTCTCAAACTACAGTGAAACTTTGAGAACGATCCAACGGTCGAATCAAAAGTTATGACATGTTTCACCTGTTATTCCGGTTTGGCGCGCCAAGACAACCTCTTTAACGAGTAAGGATTCTATATATTCTACAAGGAAACGGCATCCGGAAACTACTGTAAAACTTTGATCGCGATCCAACGGCCGGATCAAAAGTTAATGCATGTTTCAACAGTTGTTCCATTTTGGCGCGACAAGACCTCGTCTTCAACGAGTAGGGATTCCATAAGAACTACAAGGACAACAGCCTCCGGAAACTACTGTGAATCTTTGAGCGCGATCCAACGGTTGGATCAAAAGTTATGGTCCTTTTCAGCTAGTATTCCGGCCTGCGATAACACCTCCTCTTCAACGAGTAGAGATTCCATTGGCATTACAAGGAAAACGGCCGTTGTAAACTATTGTAAAAATTTGAGCGCGATCCAACGGTCGGATAAAAAATTATGGCCCTTTTCTACTATCATTCCGGTCTGGCGCAACAAGATATCCTCTTCAACGAGTAGGGATTCCATAGTTAATACAAGGAAAACGGCCTTCTCAAACTACAGTTAAACTTTGAGAGCGATCCAACGGTCGGATCAAAAGTTATTACATGTTTCACCTGTTATTCCTGTCTGGCGCGCCAAGACAACCTCTTTAACGAGTAAGGATTCCATATATTCTACAAGGAAACGGCCTTCGGAAACTACTGTAAAACTTTGAGCGCGATCCAACGGCCGGATCAAAAGTTATGGCCCTTTTCAGCTTGTATTCCGGTCTGTGATAACACCTCCTCTTCAACAAGTAGAGATTCCATTGGCATTACAAGGAAAACGGCCGCTGTAAACTACTGTAAAAATTTGAACGCGATCCCACGGTCGGATCAATAGTTATGGGGTGTTTCAGCAGTTATTCTGGTCTGGCGCAACAAGACATCCTCTTCAACGAGTAGGGATTCCATAGTTACTACAAGGAAAACAGCCTCCGAAAACTACTGTAAAACTTTGAGCTCGATCTAATGGTCGAATCAATAGTTATGGCATGTTTCCCTAGCTATTCCAGTCTTGTGCGACAAGACCTCCTCTTCAACGAGTAGGGATTCCATAGGTACTCAAGGAAAACAGCCTCCGAAAACTCGTGTAAAAATTTGAGCGAGATCCAACGGTCGGATCAAAAGTTATGGCCCTTTTCAGCTTCTATTTCGGTGTGGCGCGACAAGACCTCCTTTTCAACAAGTAGGGATTCCATTGGTGGCATGTTTCAACTGTTATTCCGGTCTGGCGCGCCAAGACTACCTCTTCAATGAATAAGGATTCCATAGATTCTATAACGAAACGGCATCCAAAAACAATTGTAAAACTTTGAGCGCGATCCAACGGTCGGATCAAAAGTTAATGCACATTTCAACAGTTATTCTATTCTGGCGTGACAAGACCTCCTTTTTAACGAGTAGGGATTCCATAGGTACTACAAGGAAAACAGCCTCCGGAAACTACTGTGAAACTTTGAGCGCGATCCAACGGTCGGATTAAAAGTTATGGCCCTTTTCAGCTGTTATTTTGGTGTGGCGCGCCAAGACTGCCTTTTCAACTAGTATGGATTCCAAACGTACTATAAGGAAAACAGCCTCCGGAAACTCGTGTAAAAATATGAGGGAGATCCAACGGTCGGATCAAATGTTATAGCATTTTTCGACTATTGTTCTGGTGTGGGGCGCCAAGACAGTCTCTTCAACGAGTAGGATTCCATAGGTACTACAAGGAAAACTGCCTCCGCAAACTACTGTAAACCTTTGAGCGCGATCCAACAGTCGAATCAAAAGTTAATGCATGTTTCAGCAGTTATTCCGGTCTAGCGCGACAAGACATCCTCTTCAACGAGTAGGGATTCCATTGGTACTATAAGGAAAACAACCTCTGTAAACTACTGTAAAAATTTAAGCGCGATCCAACAGTGGGATCAAAAGTTATGGCATGTTTCAACTGTTATTCTAGTCTGGCGCGCCAAGACCGCCTCTTCAACGAGTAAGGATTTTATAACTTCTACTAGGAAACGGCCTCCGGAAACTACTGTAAAAGTTTGAGCGCGATCCAATGGTCGAATCAAAAGTTAATGCATGTTTCAGCTGTTATTCTGGTGTGGCGCGCCAAGACCGCGTCTTCAACTAGTAGGGATTCCAAACGTACTAGAAGGAAAAAGGCCTCCAGAAACTACTGTAAAACTTTGAGCGCGATCCAACGGTGGGATCAAAAGTTGTGACTCTTTTCAGCTGTTACTCTGGTCAGGCGCGACAAGACCTCCTCTTCATTGAGGAAGGATTCTATAGGTACTACAAGGAAAAGGGCCTCTGCAAACTCTTGTAAAAATTTAAGTGCGATCCAATGGTCGGATCAAAAGGTATTGCCCTTTCCAGCTGCTATTCCGGTCTGGCGTGACAAGACCTCCTCTTTAACAAGGAGTGATGCCATAGGTACTACAAGGAAAAGGGCCTCTGCAAACTCTTGTAAAAATTTAAGTGCGATCCAATGGTCGGATCAAAAGGTATTGCCCTTTCCAGCTGCTATTCCGGTCTGGCGTGACAAGACCTCCTCTTTAACAAGGAGTGATGCCATAGGTACTACAAGGAAAACGGCCTCTGCAAACTCTTGTAAAAATTTAAGTGCGATCCAATGGTCGGATCAAAAGGTATTGCCCTTTCCAGCTGTTATTCCGGTTTGGCACGACAAGACCTCCTCTTCAACGAGTAAGGATTCCATAGGTACTACAAGGAAAAGGGTCTCCGGAAATGACTTTAAATAAATAAGCGTGATCCAACGGTCGGATCAAAGTTGTGGGCCTTTTCAGCTGTTACTCCGGTCTAGCACGACAAGACCTCTTCTTCACTAAGTAAGGATTCCATACAAACTACAAGGAAAAAGGCCTCCGGAAACTACTGTAAATAAATGAGCGCGATCCAACGATCGTATCAAAACTTAATGCCCTTTTTTGCTGTTATTCCGGTCTGGCGCGACAAGACCTCCTATTGAACGAGCAGGGATTCTAAAAGTCCTACGAGGAAAACGGCCTACAGAAACTCCTGTAAAAATTTGAGCGCGATCCAACTATCAAATCAAAAGTTATGGCCCTTTTCAGCTATTATTTCAGTGTGGCGCGCCAAGACCGCCTCTTCAACGAGTAAGATTCTAAACGTACTATAAAGAAAACAACCTCCAGAAACTACTGTGAAACTTTGAGCACGATCCAACGGTCGGATCAAAAGTTATGGCCCTTTTCAGCTGCTATTCCGGTGTGGCGTGCCAAGACCGCCTCTTCAACTAGTAGGGATTCCAAACGTACTATAAGGAAAACGGCCTCCAGAAACTCATGTAAAAATTTAAGCGAGATCCAACGGTCGGATCAAAAGTTATAGCGCTTTTCAGCTGTTATTCTGGTGTGGGGCGCCAAGACCGCCTCTTCAACGAAAAGGATTCTATAGGTACTACAAGGAAAACTACCTCCACAAACTACAGTAAAACTTTGAGCGCGATCCAATGGTCGCATCAAAAGTTAATGCATGTTTCAGCAGATATTTCGGTCGGGCACGACAAGACATACTCTTCAACGAGTAGAGATTCCATTGGTACTACAAGGAAAACAACCTCTGTCAACTACTATAAAAATTTGAGCGCGATCCAACGGTTGGATCAAAAGTTATGGCCCTTTTCAGGTATTATTCTGGTCTGGCGTGACAAGATCTCTTCTTCACCGAGTACGGATTCCATAGGTACTCCAAGGAAAAGGACCTCCGAAACTACTATAAATAAATGAGTGCGATCCAACGGTCATATCAAAAGTTATGCCCTTTTCAGCAGTTATTCTAATTTGGCGCGACAAGACCTCCTCTTCAACGAGTAGGGATTACATAGGTACTCAAGGAAAACGGCCTCCAAAAACTCGTGTAAAAATTTGAGCGAAATCCAATGGTCGAATCAAAAGTTTTGGCCCTTTTCAGCTATTAGTCCGTTGTGGCGCTCCAAGACTGCCTCTTCAATGAGTAGTGATTCCGAACGTATTACAAGGAAAACAACCTCCAGAAACTACTGTGAAAATTTGAGTGCAATCCAACTGTCGGATCAAAAGTTATGGCCCTTTTCAGCTGTTATTCCGGTCTACGACAACACCTCCTCTTCAACGAGTAGAGATTCCATTGGCATTACAAGGAATACGGCCTCTGTAAACTACTGTAAAAATTTAAGCGCGATCCAACTGTCGGATAAAAAATTATAGCCCTTTTCAGCTATTATTTTGGTATGACGCGACAAGACCTCTTGAACGAGTAGGGATTCCATAGTTACTACAAGGAAAACAGCCTCCGCAAACTACTGTAAAACTTTGAGCGCAATCCAACGATCGGATTAAAAGTTATTGCATGTTTCAGTAGTTATTCTAGTTTGGCGCTACAAGACCTTCTCTTTAACGAGTAGGGATTCCATAGGTACTTAAGGAAAACGACCTCCGAAAATTCGTGTAAAAATTTAAGCTAGATCCAACGGTCGGATTACAAGTTGTGCCCCTCTTCAGCTTTTATTTCAATGTGGCGCGACAAGACCTCTTTTTCAACGAGTAGGGATTCCATAGGTAGTTCAAGGAAAAAGGCCTCCGGAAACTACTGTAAAACTTTGAGCGTGATCCAACGGTCGGATCAAAAGTTGTGGCTCTTTTAGCTGTTAATCCGGTCAGCCGCGACATGACCTCCTCTTCACTTGGTAAGGATTCCATAAGTATTACAAGGAAAAGGGCCTCTAGAAACTACTTTAAATAAATGTGAGCGCGATCTAATAGTCGGATCAAAACTTAATGCCCTTTTCAGCTGTTATTCCGGTCTGGCGCGACAAGACCCCCTATTGAACGAGCAGGGATTCCATAGGTCCTACGAGGAAACCAGCCTCCGGAAACTCCTGTAAAAATTTGAGCGCGATCCCACGGTCGGATCAATAGTTATGGGATGTTTCAGCAGTTATTCTAATCTAGAGCGACAAGACATCCTCTTCAACAAGTAGGGATTCTATAGGTACTACAAGGAAAACAGCCTCCGGAAACTCCTGTAAAATTTGAGCGCGATCCAACGGTCGGATAAAAAATTATGGCCCTTTTCAGCTATTATTCTGGTGTGGCGCGCCAAGACCGCCCCTTCAACGAGTAGGGATTCCAAATATACTACAAGGAAAACAGCCTCTAGAAACTACTGTAAAAATTTGAGCGAGATCCAATAGTCGGATCAAAAGTTTTGGACCTTTTCAGCTATTATTCCGGTGTGGCGCGCCCAGACCGCCTCTTCAACGAGTAGGGATTCGAAACATACTACAAGGAAAACTGCCTTCGGAAACTCGTGTAAAAATTTGAGCAAGATCCAACGGTAGGATCTAAAGTTGTAGCGCTTTACAGGTGTTATTCCGGTCTGGCATGACAAAACATCCTTTTCAACAAGTAGGGATTCCATTTGTACTACAAGGAAAACAGACTCCGAAAATTACTGTAAAACTTTGAGCGCGATCCAATAGTCGGATCAAAAGTTATGGCCCTTTTAGCAGTTATTCTGGTCTGGCGCAACCAGACCTCTTCTTTACTGAGTATGGATTCCATAGGTACTCCAAGGAAAAGGGCCTCCAGAAACTCCTGTAAAAATGTGAGTGCGATCCAACGGCCAGACCAAAAGTTATGGCTTTTTTAGCTGTTATTCTATTCTGGCACGACAAGACCTCCTCTTCAACGAAGAGTGATTCCATTGGTAACAAAAGTTATGGCATGTCTCAACTGTTATTCCGGTCTGGCGTGCCAAGACTACCTCTTCAACGAGCAAGGATTCCATAGATTCTATAATGAAACGGCCTCCGAAAACAATTGTAAAACTTTGAGCGTGATCCAACGGTTGGATCAAAAGTCAAAAGTTAATGCATGTTTCAGTAGTTATTCTATTCTGGCGTGACAAGACCTCCTTTTCAATGAGTAGGGATTCCATAGGTACTATAAGGAAAACAGCCTCCGGAAACTACTGTGAAACTTTGAGCGTGATCCAACAGTCGGATCAAAAGTTATGGCCATTTTCAGCTGTTATTCCGATCTACGACATCACCTCCTCTTCAATGAGTAGGGATCCAAACGTACAACAAGGAAAATGACCTCTGGAAACTCGTGTAAAAATTTGAGCGAGATCCAACGGTCGGATCAAAAGTTGTGGCTCTTTTCATCTGTTACTCCGATCAGGCGTGACAAGACTTCCTCCTCTCTGAGTAGGGATTCCATAGGTACTACAAGGAAAAGGGCCTCCAGAAACTACTGTAAATAAATGAGCGCGATCCAACAATCGGATCAAAGCTTAATACCTTTTTCAACTGTTATTCCGGTCTAGCGCGACAAGACCTCTTTAACGAGCAAGGATTCCATAGGCCCTACAAGGAAAACGACTTCCGTAAACTCTTGTAAAAATTTGAGCGCGATCCAACGGTCGGATCAAAAGTTATGGCCGACCCTTTTCTGCTGTTGTTCCGGTCTGGCGCGATAAGACCTCCTTTTCACCGAGTAGGGATTCCGTAGGTAGTACAAGGAAAAAGCCTCCGGAAACTACTGTAAAAACTTAAGTGCGATCCAATGATTGTTGTTATTCCGGTTTAGCGTGACAAGACCTCCTCTTTAACGAGCAAGGATTCCATAGGCCCTACAAGGAAAACGGCTTCCGTAAACTCTTGTAAAAATTTGAGCGCGATCCAACTGTCTGACCAAAAGTTATGACCCTTTTCAGCTGTTATTCTGGTTTTGCGCGATAAGACCTCCTCTTCAACGAGCAAGGATTCCATTGGTATACAAGGAAAACGGCATCCGAAAACTACCGTAAAAACTTGAGCGTGAACCAACGGTCGGATTAAAAGTTATGCCCTTTTTAAGCTGATATTTTGTTATCACGTGACAAGACCTCCTCTTCAACGAGTAGGGATTCAATAGGTAATACATGGAAAACGACTTCCAGAAACTCCTATAAAAATGTGAGTGCGATCCAACGGCCAGACCAAAAGTTATGGCCATTTTAAGCTGTTATTCCGATCTGGCGCGACAAGACCTCCTCTTCAACGAGGAGTGATTCCATTGGTACTACAAGGAAAACAACATCCGGAAACTATTGTAAAAACTTGAGCGCGATCTAACGGTCGGATCAAAATTTATGCCCTTTTTAAGCTGATATTCCATTATAGCGCGACAAGACCTGCTCTTCAACGAGTAGGGATTCAATAGGTAATACATGGAAAACGGCCTCCGGAAACTCCTTTAAAAATCTGAGCGCGATCCAACGGCCAGGCCAAAAGTTATGGCCATTTTCAGCTATTATTCCGGTCTGGCGCGACAAGACCTCCTCTTCAACGAGGAGTGATTCCATTGGTACTACAAGGAAAACGACATCCAGAAACTACTGTAAAAACTTGAGCACCATCCAACGGTTGGATCAAAAGTTATGCCCATTTTAAGCTGATATTCTGTTGTCGAGTGACAAGACTTGCTCTTTAACGAGTATGGTTCCATAAGTACTACAAGGAAAACAGCCTCCAGAAACTACTTTAAAAGTTTGAGTGTGATTCAATGGTCAGATCAAAAGTTGTGTCCCTTTTAAGCTGATTTTCCGGTCTCGTGTGACAACACTTGCTCTTCAACGAGTAAGGATTCCATAGGTACTACAACGAAAATGGCCCGCGGAAACTCGTGTAAAAATTTGAACGCAATCACTACACCATTAAACAGTTTTACCAACGGAATAATTTCATCGGTCTAAGGCATGCAATACGTCGGTGAAATTATTACCAACAGTCTCATCGACGACCTTCATCCATCGGTATATTAATCGTTGGTAATACCTCTTTCCGTCGCTAATTCTGTCGGAAAAAAATAAACCAACAGTCTTACAGACAAATACGCACGGAAATTTTTTTTTGCCCGCGGGAACATTACCGACGGACTAAACCCGTCTGAATTTTCAACGGTACGTATCGATGGATAGTCGGTCGGTAATAGTTATGGTAAACACCAACAGAAATATTTCATTGGTAATTATGGCATGGTGGTAATTGTTTGGCAACTCTATATGAAATACCGATGGAAATTATCCGTCGGTATGTATTTAAAATATATATAAAAAATAATTATTAATAGTAAAAAAACTTAATAAACAAATAAAATTGGATTAAACATTAAAAATATAAAAATAATGTTAAATAATATTCATCCATATATTCATTGCAAATTTAATTTGTTTAAAAAACAAAATTAAACTAGAATAGCGGCGGAGGAGGAGGAAAAGGAGGAGGAGTAGGAGGTTGGTTATTCCTGGGACCGTATGACCAAAAAGGAGCTGCACATGTATCATCATCCATCTTTGATCTCATCTCCATGACCATTTGATGGAGCTGATCATAATTCGTCGAGAGTTGTTGATATTGTTGTTTCAAGGCAATGAACTCCTCATACTAGGTGCTCGATACTGATGGAGAGCTCCCAACGGTTGAGACACTACGGCCGACTGCAAGTTTTCGGTCGTAGTGTTGGAGAGCCCATAGACCCGATTTTTTTCGGGTCCACCAGACGATCCCACCTCCATCCATAAATCTGGATCAAAATTTGGATGGGTTGAAGGATTATCCCCATATCTCTCCCTCAACCAGCTATTATAGGTCTCCTGAAATTTTTTTAAAAAATCATCATATTCAATTCAAGAAAATAATAACTTAAAAATAAAATGAATGAACGAACATACCACGAAGAGCTGAGCACAGTTGTCCACGAACTGTTACACCCTCTTTTGGCAGTCTTGACTCCGCACATGCGACTCTACAAACAGCTCCATTGGACTCGCCTCATGTCCAAGAGACGCGGCTTGTAAGGAAAAAATAGGTTGCAAGTTAAATATATTATAAGGAACGACAAATTAATTAACGATATATTTCATTAAAATTAATCTTACCATCCGCTTTGCATGTGCGCTGAATGTGACGGATCCGCCAGTGTGCGTGGCCACCGAACCATGAATTTGCCAGTTCCGGTTGTTGGCGCCGGACTGTGAGCGCTATGAGAACCGCTCTGAGGTCACGTGCTCAATATATGCCATCCATATTTCCCCCAAGATGAATGGCGGTTTGAATTCCAGCCAAACCACCACCTTATTCCATCCTTGAAGACCGTTATCCCTCGCATGTCTTTTTTTTTTTTTTTGGTGTCATACCAAAAATCACGCAACCTACTTCCAAAGTAACAAATTAGAATTTAGAATATAAAATTATAAAACAAAAATAAATATTATTTTTGATGTTACCTAGTTGCCGCGTAATTCTCCCATACCCTCCTCGCAACATTGTTGTCCACCCTATCCCACTCAAATTTGTTCTGTGTATATAAATAATTCATATAAAATAAAAATAGTATAAGATATAAAATTATAAAAATAATTTATTAAAAATAATCTGGAAATTAAAAGTTAACACCGATCTAAAATCGCTTAAACCATGCATCGATATTAGGTTTCCACTCAGGATGTCTGGAAACCTGGCTCCATTGAAACAACGGAATCTCCATCACGATTTAAACGCCAATGTTATAGACCTTGCAGCCTCAATGTTTGTGAACCTGAAATTAAATAAAATTAATAATATTAATTAGTTGTTCATAAATTATGTTATAAGTATATAAAAAAAACTAAAACTTAAACAAACTTACATGGAGAGGTCATCCTTCCATTGTGCCTGGTACTTGCGGATGAATTGACCCCGCTGTGAAGGCATACCGCTTCTGCGCTGTGAAACTGCGCTAGAAGAGGCAGCATCACAAGTTGGCGCAGATTCCTCGCCGTGATCAGCACTTAATGATACGTCCTCCTCGCTGCTAGAAGAACTAGCTGCAACCGTCTACTGACCACGTGTTGTAGATTTCATTCTACGCATCTACACAAATTTATACGAAGAATTACATAATTAACTTCAATTATTTAAAAAAAATTTGGCAGCACCTCCCCTATACTAAGACTACCCATGGTTTTCAAACCTGCAAATCTTTACAATAACCACAAACCAATTGACTCCAGCAACATCATATATACAACCTAACATCTATATAAATTCAATCATTTAAAAAAATTTGACAGCACCTCCCCTGTATTAGAGACTACCCACAATTTTCATACCTACAAATATTGCAAAATCAACTCTATACAACCTAACATCTATAGAAATTCAACATCTATATATTTTCAACTAAAATCAATAAAATTCATAAGTAACAATTAAAATTATAAAAATAATAAACAACATAACAAACAATAATATCCTAAAATTAAGATAAACTAATTAAATTTAATTATATATTTCAATTAACATTTAAAACATAAATTCAACAATAACAATAATAGCAATACAAACAATAATATCCTAAATTAAGATAAACTAATTAAATTTAATTCTATATATTAATTAACATTTAAAACATAAATTCAACAATAACAATTATGGCAATACAAATAATAATATCATAAAATTAATAAATAAAATGAAAAAAACTAAAAAACACTATACAAAACAACCTAAACACAAAACTAAAAAACACTATATCAATTCAAAATAAATTTAGTAATAAAAAATACTTACCTTAATAGTGTGTTGATTTTAAGATTTTATCTACAAACAATACACAAAACAAAGAACACCAAAAAAAAATAATCATAATTAAAAAAAATTCAAAGATAAAGAAAAAAGAATACATACCTTTTAATATGTTTAAAACTACTACTAAAACAATAAAATCTCTTCCAAAAACTAAATAGAAACGGAGAGGAGAAGAGAAATAGAGATGAAGAGCCGAGAGAAAAAATGAACCAAATGGGAGGAGACGGGGTTTTATATAGCAATTTTTCTGACGATATTACCGACGGACATTTATTGTTGTCGGTGGCATTAAATTCCGTCAGTAATTAATTGATATCCGCACCAAAAAATTCAAAAATCCCGCCAAACTTTTCGATCTGTCGGCCAATCCATCGATAATTGTGCCTCTGACATGCGTGCGCTTCGGGATGTGTGTAAACTGTCGGTGAATCCGTCGGTGATTATGGCACAATTTCATAATTTTTTTTTCAACTCTCTGTGAAATACCGACGGGTTTCAGTCCATCGGTATGCCCGTCGATGATTGTGGCACAATCCCGTAAATTTTTTCAACTCTCTGTGAAATACCGACGGGTTATAGTCCGTCGGTATAGCCGTCAATATTTTTTATTTTTTTGTCTATGCAAACTTACAACACATACAAACACAATAACAAGAGCTGACATTTAAAGAAGAATAAATATTTCATGTTCCAAAATATTACATTATAAAAATAAGGCTTTACAACATGTTTAGTTAGTCAGAATTTTCATCTTCGTCCTCAATTGAATTGTTATCATCAGCTTCACGCACTCTTCAATGTGGTTATCATCTTCTTCAACAACATTCTCTTTTCCACTAGTAGAGCTCGAAAACAGCATTCAACTCCTCTGCGTCAACATCAACAAGACTATAGTTGAAAACATGAAAATTCAAATTTTCTTCTAAGTCAATCAAAGGAGCAACTCGGTATGGTTCAACCAACCTCAACATGACCCTTAGGTTTTGTTTTTAAAATGGATAACCAATCAACTCTTGATCGATCCTTTCTAAAGGAAGGGGTGTATGTGTAATAAACTTGTTGGCATTTCTTTGTGAAAACAAAGACGTCGTTTACATTGCGGTGTCTAGCTTTTGAGTTGATTTCAACGAGACCATGGTGAGGATCTACTCTGATTCCTTTTTCATTTGTGTAATACCAATAGTATTTGAATAAAAACACTCTATTTTGCTCGCTATGATATTGCAGTTCAATGACCTCTTTCAATCTACCGTAGTAGTCAACTTCAAACTCACTAGAAGTCGATCCTTTAATATAAACACCGCTGTTGTATGTTTTTCTTCCATGCCCGTATTCTTCAATATGAAAGACATATTCATTGACAAAATACCCGTTATAGCACTTGACTTTTCTTTCAGGGCCCAGGATTAGTAAAGATAATGAAATAGCAGCACTACCTCCCATTTGATAAACCTTGTAAATTAAATACAACAATAATCAATAAACGGATATTATGTAATATTGGCGTACAATTAATTACATTGCAAGATATAATGAGTTTGTGATAGGACTTACATGTGTTCTAAACCATGTGGCAAATTATTCATCTTGTAATTGAAAGATCTGGGATTCAGTCAGCTGTGAGTTATTGGACAGTAAGTATCGTCGATGTTGCCTGCAAGGTTGTTCCAAATTATATGAGTTGATGGTATCACAAACATAAATAGTACACTTTTGTCAAAGTTTAAGTTGAACATCTACTTACTTAATAAAAGGTCTCAGTTCATCACAGTTAAATAATACATAATTGTGTGCTTGTCTAAACTCTATTTCAGACAAATATCTTCCCCTCATGGCATTTTTAGGTGTGGGTCGTCCAGGATTGGAGAATATTGACAAGTGCCCACTTGAAGGCACTTCACCACCATCATCATGTGGTGGAACACGGTTGATCCTCCTTCTCAAATGAGGTTCAAAATAGTATGAGATAAATGTTGAGATCTCCTCAATAATATAGGCCTCACATATTGACGCCTCAACATGCGCCTTGTTCTTAACCTTTTTTTTACGATTGAACAAGTACCTGCATATATAAATAATCAAAAATTATCAATTAAAAAAACAAAAAAAAATTTAATTATAAATTACATAGCTTCTGTAATATCTAACCTTTCGAATGGATACATCCATCTGTACTGGACCGGTCCTCCAACTTTTACCTCAAACGGTAGATGTATGGGTAGATGCTCCATTGAGTTAAAAAATGATGGAGGGAATATCATCTCAAGTTTGCATATTGTCTCGATGATATTCGTTTCAAGCCTTTCAATGTGATCAACATTCAACTTGCTGGAGCATATATCTCTAAAGAAATTACTGATCTCTGTTAGTGCATCCCATATCCCCTTTGGCAACAAATCACAAAAAGCTAATGGGATGAGTGTTTGCATAAACACATGGTAGTCATGACTCTTCATTCCATATAATCTGCATTCCTCCGTATTAACCAGCCTTGATATGTTCGAGGCATGTCCATCGGGGAAACATAAACTCTTAAGCCATTTATAAACTAGTAGTTATGCGTTTTTCTCTAACACGAAGCTTGCTCTTAGTTTTGCGACCCGTGACCCATCACAAACCAACTCCATATTTTTACGGTTATAGAACACCGTTACATCCAATCTAGCCTTGATGTTGTACTTTGTCTTCCCCTTCACATCCATGACGGTGTTCAAAATGTTCTCAAACACGTTCTTTCCAATGTGCATGACGTCAAGGTTATGGCAGAGAAGATTGGTCTTCCAATAAGGAAGATCCCAAAAGATACTTTGCTTCACCCAATTATGGATCAAACCAAAACTAGGAAACTTTTGCTTACCTGATTGGAGACCAAACACAATGTCACCGTACTCTGACACAACATCAAACAATTCTTCACTAAAAAGACGCGGGGGTGCAACATCCTTTTCAACTCTGCCAACAAAGAAATCATTTTTGTTCTTTTTGTACCTGTGATTCAGTGGCAAGAAATGACGGTGACAGTCAAAAAAAGAAGCTTTACCCCCGTTTGTTAGCGTGAATGCCTTATTGTTCTCCATACAGTATGGACATGCTAACTTTCCATGCGTGCTCCAACCAGAAACCATTCCATAAGCCGGGAAATCATTGATAGTCCACATCAAAGCCGCTCTCATAACAAAATTCTGTTTCCTCGAGATGTCATAAGTCAAAGCTCCAGAGGACCATAACTGCGTCAACTCATCAATCAACGGACAAAGACAAACATCTATATTCCGCCCTGAACTGCTCGGACCTGGTATGACCATAGATAAAAACATTAACTTCGGCCTCATACACATCCTCGATGGCAAGTTATAAACCGTCAGTATGACCAGCCAATAAGAATAAGAAGCAGCAAATAACCCGAATGGGTTGAATCCGTCTGTACACAACCCAAGACGTAGGTTCTTGATTCAGCTAAAAAGTGAGGATGCACATTGTTAAAGTGTTTCCAGGCTTCACCGTCAGAAGGATGCACCATCACTCCATCAACCGCATGATGTGATTGGTGCCATATCATGTGCTCAGTAGTCCTTAGTGACATGAATAACCTCTGCAGTCTAGGTATGATTGGGAAGTATCTAATTTTTTTTATATGCCACGAGAGTCTTCCCTATACCAGTTCTGGGTTTGTAACGGGAATGCCCACATGTCATGCACTCGGTTAGCTCAGCATTTTCAAGGTAGTATAACATGCAGAAGTTAAGGCATATGTTAATTTTCTGGTATCCTAAACCGAGGGGTTTCATCATGGACTTGGCAGCATAGAAGTTCTCTCTCAGCCTGTTCCCTTCAAGTAAAATGCTTCTCGCCCATTCGATAATCTTGTCATAACCGACCTCACTCAACTTGGGACCTGACTTGATGGTGAACATCTGTGCTACGGCTGATAATTTATATGATTTGTGCAGCCATCCCATAATGGTTCGTCAGAATCTTTCAACAGATCAAAAAACCTTGCTGCATCTACATTAGGTTCTTCTTCTATGATTGGACATTCCCTGACATTACCTCACTCATTCTCATTGCATCCATAATCATATTCATGTAAGGATTACTATTCTCATTTCCAACTTCATGCATGTTGCTAGCATTAGAAGTTGACCCAACCACCTTGTGAAGCCCGAGAATAAAGTATACAAAGAGGGGGGTTTATAATAATTCAAAATGTTGTTATAAAATATAAAATAAAGCAAAATTTTTTTTTAAAAAAAAGGTGAAAGATAGGGCCAAAATGGAATTAACAAGAGATGGGACTATAAATACCCATCTCTTCTCTCATCCATGGCCAGGTGATAATCAGAATAAGGAGGGGAGGAGAATTTCAGATTTTTCCTTCATCAAAACTAAGAGTAAACACTTAAAATTAGTAAACCCAAATAAGCCTTGGAATTATTAAGTGGAGGAACACAATCGAGTGGAAGAATTAACAAGAAGAAAAGTGAAGAGTTGGTGAAGAAAAGAGGGGGAAGAGTGGCTGACTACATACAAGTAGAAGAAGGCTAAGATTCTTCTAAAAATTTATGAAGTAAAGTTTAGATTTCCATCGAAGGAGTTCTAATTCCAATTTCTATGAAATCAACTTCAATTTGATTAGAAGTTTATGCTTTTCTTGAATTGGGAATTAGGGTTCTTTAACATAAAATGTTGGGAATATGCAGAAATGAGTGAGGTTAAATGGATTAGAATAATCTAAGTGCCTTAAAGAAGAAGAAGAAATGAGTGCATAAAAGAGAGGAAGGGAACTCTTGGTTCCCTTGGGCACGTTCTTTGCTGGTTACTGTAAAGAGGGAAGGAGAACTTATGATGTGCTTGATTAATTAATTTGGTACAAGTGACCTTAAGAGGACATAAAATGAGACGGGAATGCCATGAATAAAGGGAAGGCATGGCTGTGACTGATGAAAAAGCAGGGATTTAAGATGAATTGGAGAAACTTTCTCTATTAGCAAAACAGGGCAGGTTCGCTGCCCTGTTTCCTGGGGGGATTTTGGACCTGAAAACTACAGAATTGAGGGAGGGTCCCCTTATAGAAGTTGTAGCCGGAAGTGTTAGCTTTCCAATGAATCTGACCCTACCTAATTTGGAGTCCTAGAACTCCAGATACAAATAACAAACTGAGGAGAGGTCAAGCTGCTACCCCTGTTGGCAGATTCAGCCAAGTTGATAAAACGGTGAAATTTAGCCATATTAAGGGTAGAATTTGTCTTCTTGCCCTTCATAAAGTATGTCTTGATCTTCAAAAAGAATAAACTGTAATCAAAATTGAATTTATGATGTCCACTTGGACTACTAATGAGCTGAAAAGTTAAAGGATAATAATGAGGAATGTAAGTGAGAAAGAAAAGATATGGAAAAAGAGAAATGAATATTATTTCCATTGTTGCTATTGCATGTGATATGTGGACTAATATGGAATAATGATGGGTGTTTGTGGTTTCAGGAGGAACCACAGGAGGAGTACACCAACCACAAGGGAACGCAAGTCGAGCATCTACAGCAAGTAGGTACTTGGTACCTATATCTCCTCTAGTTAATAATTATTTTAACTAACTTTTGAACTATAAAAATTTGGTGCTTATTGATGAGGAAAAGAAAAGAGGGGGGAGGAAAGGTTAAATGACGGGAAAAAAAATGAAACGGAGGACTAGATTTAATTTATGGGTTCTTTTGGAGTAACAACGAATTTTGGTAATGATTGTTTCTCGAATTTGATTTGTTTGTCCCTGATATGGGTGGCTGATGATGTTAACCAAGTTGGATAACATCGGCATCACAGGTACGTGAAAGGAGAAATATAAACTTGATTAACTATTCGGTTTCAGAATAGTTAATGATATCGGCGGGTGACGTCAATATCGACAAAATTTATAAACTCGATTAACTATTTGGTTTCAGAATAGTTAATGATATCGGTGGGTGACATCGATATCGGCAAAATTTATAGACTTGATTAGCTTTCCGAGGTGAAAGCTAATGATGTCAAGAATTTTTGACATCGGCATTCCTGAGAACCTCCCAAGGTAATATGGAACAATAATTAACTATTTTAGTTTTAAAAATAGTTAATTACACAAACGGTTACGTTCGTGTCGGCATTTTCATGAAACTGATTAGTTGTTCCAGGACAGGCAACTAAAGACACTAATAGAGGTCAATGGTGTTGGCAATAGTCTTTTTGATATGGAGGGGGGGAAGTAGTCAACAAAAAAAAAAAAGAGAATTCATATATAACCATTAAAAGGGGTTTATGATTTAAGTAGATAGATATCCCTTTCTTTTCTACAGCAGAGTGATGATTTTTAGGTCTTCTGAGTTACTGTTTAATTTTTCTTCTGTAAATTGCTTGTATTTTTAATCATTTGTTTTTAATTATATGGAAAATTTATATTTTTGCAGGTCCCTCCCATTCACGTTAGGAATAGATTTTAAGTTCTTTGATCTCTTTTTGTATAAGTTAAGAACTTAGGGATTTGTGGTGTAATTTTGTCATGCAGTAAACATGTAACCTGTATAGAATATTATATTCGTAATATTTTGTTTCTGAAATATTAAATGTATCAACCTATGCATGGGATATTAGAATGTACTAGACTATGTTAGAATATTAAACTGTGTTGTGTTATATATATATATATATGCAATCTTCGTGCTCGAATTTGGCTATTTTAATTATTAACTTATGCGTGTGATGTAAGATGGAGTTTGGGAATGAATATGGTCCTGAGCATAATCTGGAATGAATTATGCAGTTGATTGTACTAAACATGGATGTGATTGTGGATGAGATGTGATTCTAAATGTGTGTAAGGTACATTGTCGATAACTTGGGATATCCCGATATAGAGGAGACTCTGCTGAAATTTCGTTAGAAATTTCGTTAGAAATTTCAGGAAGTAAAAAAAAAAATTGCTCCACCTACCCTTTATAGGGGGAAGATTAACAGATAAACTAATAGAAAAATTAGGGTTGTTACAGTTGGTAACAGAGCATTTGGTTGCAGTTTCAGGGATTGAAATACTAATGTGATTTTGGAAAAAATGTTGCAGGATGGCTCGTACACGACAAGCCGCAAGGGCTGTTCCGTCCCTGTGCAAGGAAGAGAGTATGACTCAAACCAAAAGGGACCCATTAATGGGCATTGCCTCCCATTAATCTGTGGCGTCGGCCCATTCAAAGAGGGGAGATTCGGAGGGACATCAGGATGACCCTGTCACTTCTCAGACAGAAGTGTAGTCGGCTAAAACACTGGGTGACCAAGGCAGTAGCAATAGGGATGGCTGCAGGTGCATCCAATTCTACTCCTCGGGCGGAAAGAGTAATCACCGTGGTTCAATGGGTGAAAGGCATGCGAGAAATGGGTTGCACGACCTATTTAGGGGAAGAAGACGCCGAAATAGCAGTCATTGGTTGAGGAAGGTAGAAAGGGTTATAGATCAGATGCAGGTGCCAGAGGAAACCCGAGTAGATTGTGTGACCCAGCTGTTAATGGAGAGTGCCCACTCCTGGTGGGAGACCATTAGAGAAAGAAGGGTAGGAGAAGATTTGAGGTGGAGAAACTTTCGAGAAGAATTCGAGGAACTGTATTACTCTTGGCAGCACCGAAAAGAAAAAAAGCAGGAGTTCCTGGATCTGAAACAGGGGAATATGACTGTCTTGGAGTATGAAAGGAGGTTCCAGGATTTATCTATCTTTGCCACCACCCATCTTTCCACTAAGCATCATCGAGTGGAACGGTTTCGGGATGGACTCAGGCATGAGCTGAAATTAATTTTGGTGGCTATGCAGTTTCAGTCGATTCAAGAGTTAGTGCGAGTTGCTCAGGGTATAGAAAGAGTAATGAATGACACACCAAGGCCGACAAGTGAACAGAGTCAGACCACGGGATTCAAAAGAGGGGATTTCACACTTCCTATAGGGAGGAATCCTCCTCCGAAGAAAGGAAAGAGTGGGTCATCATTCGGGTCATTACCGAAAAAAGGGGGGAGTTTTGTTCATGGTGGGAGTTTAGGAGGAGTTAGACGAGTTAATGTTGGGGGATCTGTGGGAGGTCAGACTCGCCAAGGTGCAAGTGTTATAAGGGGTTCCATGGAGCATAGAGGACCTATCTACCCGATATGCATGAGATGTAATCAGAAACACTCCGGGGATTGTTCAGCCACACCAGGAAGATGCTATATTTGTAGAGGGGAAGGACATCGATGGAGGGATTGCCAATATTTGGGAAAAGGTTGTTTCCATTATGGGGAAACGGGTCATAGAAAGAAAGAATGTCCACATAGAGTCACTAAATGACTACAGGGACAGGGGATGGCTACCCAAAGCCAGCAACAGTCAGTGACAGTTGATCGGCCTGTACGACCTACTCAGTCAGGGACAAGTGCTAACAAAGGCCGACCCAGATTCCAGGAGGAAAGGACTTGGGGCAGGATATACCACATGACCTAGGAAGATATGGGGACAATGCCAAATGTCGTAGCAGATACACTACAATTAAATTTAATACAAGTTTATGCTTTAATTGATCATGGGGCCAGTCATTCTTTTGTGTCCCACCGAATTACTAGAAATTTAAATGTGTTACCAAGTAGATTGAATGTGGGAATGGTAGTTAGTACACTTTTAGGGAAAAATATAAACATTGATGAGGTATACAAGGGAGTGATAGACATTGAGGGGGCAGAGCTAAGGGCAGATCCCATGCCTTTAGCATTAGATGATTTTGACTTGATATTGGGAATGGATTGGTTGAGTAGACATAGAGCACGAGTAGATTGTTTAACAAAGACCGTAAACCTCCAAGATGTGAGTGGAAAAAGGGTAGTATTCAGGGGAGAGAGGAGGGTAATTTCAAACTCCATGATCTCAGTCATGACGGCCGGAAAACTGATTAAAAAAGGATGCCCTACCTGGTTGTCTCATGTGAGAGAATTAAAGAAGGGAAGCATAGAATTAACAAATATCCCTATTGTAAAAGAATTTCCAAACGTGTTTCTAAAGGAATTACCAGGATTACCTCCAATCAAGGAAATTGAGGTTTCCATTGAGACTCTTCCAGGAGTCAACCCTATAGCACAGTCCCTTTATAGAATGGCCCCTATAGAACTAGTCGAATTGAAGATCCAGCTTCAGGAGTTGTTAGAAAAAGGATTCATACGGCCGAGCAATTCACTTTGGGGAGCCCCAGTGTTATTTGTAAAGAAGAAGGATGGTACATTTAGGTTATGTATCGATTAACGTCAACTGAACAAAGTGACGGTAAAGAACAAGATCGATGACCTGTTTGATCAGTTGAAGGGTGCGAGAGTATTCTCGAAGATAGATCTAAGATCGGGGTATCATCAATTAAGAATCAGAGAATAGGACATACAGAAGACTGCCTTTAGAACTCGCTATGGCCATTATGAATTCTTAGTAATGCCATTTGGGTTAACTAATGCCCCTGCAGTATTTATGGATCTAATGAATCGAGTGTTCTGGTTTTATTTGGATAAATGTGTGGTAGTGTTTATTAATGATATACTGGTATATTCGAGCTCTTATCTGGAGCACGAGAAGCACTTGAGGAAGGTGTTAGAAATATTGAGAGAAAATAAATTGTATGCGAAATTGGATAAATGTGAGTTCTGGCTCAAAGAGGTGATATTTTTGGGACATGTTATCTCAGCTGGAGGAATATGTGTGGATCCAGGAAAAGTAGAAGCAGTTCTAAAGTGGGAGAAGCCCATAAATGTGACCAAAATTCGAAGTTTCTTGGGCCTTGCAGGGTATTATAGGAGGTTTATTGAAGGATTTTCTACAATGGCATCACCTCTGACCAAGTTGACTCGTAAAGAGGTAAGGTTTAATTGGTCAAAGGAATGTGAGGAGAGTTTCCAGGAGTTGAAAAGAAGGCTTACATCAGCCCCCATTTTGGCCCTTCCTTCTGGAATAAAAGGGTTCATTGTTTATAGTGATGCCTCAAGCAAGGTTTTCGGATGCGTATTGATACAACATGGGAAGGTGATCACATGTGCTTCCAGACAGCTAAAGCTGCATGATGTGAATTATCTAGTCCATGACTTGGAACTTTCAGTAGTAGTATTTGCCTTACGAGTATGGAGACATTACTTGTATGGAACACAAGTGCAAATTTTCACCGACCATAAAAGTTTGAAGTATTTAATGTTGCAAAAGGAATTAAACATGCGGTAGAGAAGGTGGGTGGAATTGATAAAGGACTATGATTGCATAATTGATTACCATCCTGGCAAAGCCAATGTAGTGGCGGATGCATTAAGTCGAAAAGGGAAAGCAGTGATGGGTGATACAAAAACTTCAGAACAAGGGAATGTGAGGGAATTAAAAAAGATGGGAATACAATTAAGTGTGGGTCCTGAAGGGTCACTAATGTGAGGGAATTAAAAAGGATGGGAATACAATTAAGTGTGGGTCCTGAAGGGTCATTACTAGCTCATATGAAGATCAGATCAGTGTTACGAGATAAAGTTCTAGAAGTTCAGTTAGCGGATGAGGGTGTAAGGAAAATCAAGGAAAAGATAAAGCAAGGCAAAGAGTTATTCCTTCAAGTGTTGCTAGGAGGGTTGGTGGCGATGGCAAAATGAGTTTACGTGCCTGAGAATAAGACCTTAAAGGGTGAGATATTGAAGGAAGCTCACGAATCTCGGTTTGCAACCCATCCTGGGAGCACCAAGATGTATAGGGACTCAGGGAGTATTACTGGTGGCCAAATATGAAGAAGGAGATAGCGGAATATGTGTCAAGATGTGGGATATGTCAACAGGTGAAGATAGAACATCAAAGGCCGATAGGAGAATTACAACCACTACCGATTCCAGAATGGAAATGGAAAAATATAGCCATGGACTTCGTAACCGGATTGTCAAAGGGGAAAAAAGGCAATGATGCTATATGGGTAGTGGTAGATCGACTGACAAAGTAGGCTCTGTTCTTGCCCATCAAAATGACGGACCCCGTAGACAAGTTAGCCAAATTATACATGAACGAAGTGATTAGACTACACGGAGTGCCCATATCAATGGTGTCAAATCGAGACCCGAGATTTACCTCGAGGTTATGGCCATGCTTACAACGAGCTTTGGGAACCGAGGTGAACCTAAGCAAGGCATTCCACCCCCAGACAGATGGCCAATCTGAAAGAACTATCCAAACACTTGAAGACCTTCTAAGGTCATATGTGCTAGAGTTTGGGGGAAACTGGGAAGACTTGTTACCGTTGGTAGAGTTCACGTATAATAATAGTTACCAAGCTACTATCAGGATGGCTCCATATGAAGCCCTTTATGGGAGAAAATGTCGCACTCCGATATGCTGGGATGAAATTGGAGAAAGGAAACTCCTGGGTCCTGAAATGGTACAAATAACAACTGATAAAGTAAGGGTGATCAGGCAAAGAATGAAGGAAGCCCAAGATAGATAGAAGAGTTATTCAGATAACCAGATGAGACCTTTAGAATTCCAAATAGGGGATAGAGTATTCTTAAAGGTGGCACCATGGAAGGGCATCATTCATTTTGGAATGAAAGGAAAGCTTGCTTCGAGGTACATTGGCCTATTTGAGGTGATAGCTAGGATAGGGCTAGTTGCTTACACTTGAAGCTACCAGCACACCTAAAGAAGATTCACAATGTATTTCATGTATCACTATTATGGAAGGCAGAAGTGGATCCTTCCCGAGTGTTACCTCTAGTTCCTATGGAAGTAAAAGAAGACTTGACACTCAAAACCAGGCCAGTCAAGATCATGGATCGGAGTGAAAAAATATTGAGGAATAAGAGAGTATCACTAGTTAGAGTGTTGTGGAGAACTCTAAAATTGAGGAAGAAACGTGGGAGAGAGAATCAGAGATTAAGGAAAAATACCCCCTCCAATTCCTTGAGTCAGGTATGCAGTTTAAATTTCAGGGATGAAATTTTTATTAAGAGGGAAGAATGTGAAGCCTGAGAATAAAGTATACAAAAAGGGGGGGTTTATAATAATTCAAAATGTTGTTATAATATAAAATAAAGCAATTTTTTTTTAAAAAAAGGTGAAAGATGGGGCCAAAATGGAATTAACAAGAGATGGGACTATAAAAACCCATCCCTTCTCTCATCCATGGCTGGCTGATAATAAGAATAAGGAGGGGAGGAGAATTTCAGATTTTTCCTTCATCAAAACTAGGAGTAAACACTTAAAATTAGTAAACCCAAATAAGCCTTGGAATTATTAAGCGGAGGAACACAATCAGGTGGAAGAATTAACAAGAAGAAAAGTGAAGAGTTGGTGAAGAAAAGAGGGGGAAGAGTGGCTGACTACATACAAGGAGAAGAAGGCTAAGATTCTTCTAAAAATTTGCGAAGTAAAGTTTACATTTCCATCTAAGGAGTTCTAATTCCAATTTCTATGAAATCAACTTCAATTTGATTAGAAGTTTATGCTTTTCTTGAATTGGGAATTAGGGTTCCTTAACATAAAATGTTGGGAAAATGCAGAAATGAGTGGGGTTAAATGGATTAGAATAATCTAAGTGCCTTAAAGAAGAAGAAGAAATGAGTGCATAAAAGAGAGGAAGGGATGTTCCCTTCGGCATGTTCTTTACTGGTTACTACAGAGAGGGAAGGAGAACTTATGATGTGCTTAATTAATTAATTTGGTACAAGTGACCTTAAGAGGACATAAAATGAGATGGGAATACCTGAGAACCTCCCAAGGTAATATGTAATAATGATTAACTATTTTAGTTTTAAAAATAATTAATGACACCAACGGTTACGTTCGTGTCGATATTTTCATGAAACTGATTAGTTGTTCCAGGACGGGCAACTAAAGACACTAATAGAGGTCAATGGTGTTGGCAATAGTTTTTCTGATATGAAGGGGAGGGGGGAGTAGTCAACAGAAACAAAAAAAAAAAAAAGAGAATTCTTATATAACCATTAAAAGGGGTTATGATTTAAGTAGATATGCTGTTTAATGTTTCTTCTGTAAATTGCTTGTATTTTTAATCATTTTTTTTAATTATATAGAAAATTTATATTTTTGCAGGTCCCTCCCATTCACGTCAGGAATAGATTTTAAGTTATTTGATCTTTTTTTGTATAAGTTAAGAACTTAGGGATTTGTGGTGTAATTTTGTCATGCAGTAAACATGTAACCTGTATAGAATATTATATTCGTAATATTTTGTTTCCAAAATATTAAATGTATCAACCTATGCATGGGATATTAGAATGTACTAGACTATGTTAGAATATTAAACTGTGTTGTGTTATATATATATATATATATGCAATCTTCGTGCTCGAATTTGGCTATTTTAATTGTTAACTTATGCGTGTGATGTGAGATGGATTTTGGGAATGAATATGGTTCTGAGCATAATCTGGAATGAATTATGCAGTTGATTGTACTAAACATGGATGTGATTGTGGATGAGATGTGATTCTAAATGTGTGCAGGGTACATTGTCGACTGTATGAATATCTTGGTTTCAATCCGTCGGTTATTCCGTTGGTAAAATCGTCTTACAAAAATTCACGTCACCACACCGTTGCAACTTTCCAAACAAACTGTGTAGGCTGTCGGCGATACGGTCGGTATCTATCGACATCACACTTCCGTCGCTATATACCGACCGTATCGTCAACGGAGTAATACCGTCGGTATATACCGATAGAGTTGGAGACGGAATTATTTCCCTCGGTAAAAATTATCGATGAAAAAATTCTGTCAGTAATTCTGTTGGTTTTTGCCGGTTTTCTAGTAGTGGATCCAAAGGTCGGATCAAACGTTATGAGCTTTTACAGCTATTATTCTGGTTTGGCACGACAAGACCTCTTTAACAAGCAGGGATTCCATAGGTAGTACATGGAAAATGGCTTCCAGAAACTATTATAAAAACTTGAGCGCGGTCCAACGGCCGAATCAAAAGTTATGGCCCTTTTCAGCTGTTATTCTGGTCTGGCGCGACAAGACCTTCTCTTTAACGAGGAGTGATTCCATAGGTACTACAAGGAAAATAGCCTCTAGAAACTACTGTAAAAACCTTGAGCGCGATCCAACGGTCATATCAAAAGTTATGCCCCTTTTAAACTGATATTTCGTTCTCACGCGACAAGACCTCCTCTTCAACAAGTAGGGATTCCATAGGCACTACAAGGAAAACGACCTCCAAAAACTCGTAAAAATATGAGCGCGATCCAACAGCCAGACCAAAACTTATGGCCATTTTCAGCTGTTATTCCGGTCCGGCGTGACAAGATCTCCTAATCAACGAGTAGTGATTCCATTGGTACTACAAGGAAAACGGCCTCCGGAAACTCGTGTAAATATTTGAGCGCGATCCAATGGTTGGATCAAAAGTTATGGCCCTTTTAAACTGTTATCCTGGCCTAGCGCGACAAGACCTCCTCGTCAACGAGTAGGGATTCCATAGGTACTCCAAGGAAAAGAGCCTCCAGAAACTACTATAAAACTTTGAGCGCGATCCAACGGTCGGATCAAAAGTTATGGCCCTTTTCAGCTGTTATTATAGTTTGGCGCGACAAGACCTTCTCTTCAACGAGTACGGATTCCGTAGATACTACAAGGAAAAGGGCCTCTGGAAACTACTGTAAATAAATGAGCGTGATCCAATGGTCGAATCAAAAGTTATAGCCCTTTTTAGCTGTTATTCTGGTTTGGCGGGACAAGACCTCCTCTTCAACGAGTGGGGATTCCATAGGTCTAACATGGAAAACGGCCTCCGGAAACTCCTGTAAAAATTCGACTGCGATCCAACGATCAGATAAAAAATTATGGTCCTTTTCAGTTGTTATCGCGGTCTCGTGCGACAAGACCTCATCTTCAACAAGTAGGGATTCTATAGGTACTACAAGGAAAAAGTCCTCCGGAAACTCCTGTAAAACATTGAGCCCGATCCAACGATCGGGTCAAAAGTTATGGCCCTTTTTAGCTATTATTCTAGTTTGGCGTGACAAGACCTTCTCTTCAATGAGTATGGATTCCATAGGTACTACAAGAAAAACGGCCTCCAGAAACTCCTGTAAAAATTTAAGCGCGATCGAATGGTCGGATCAAAATTTACAGCCCTTTTCAGCTGTTATTCTGGTCTGGCATGACAAGATCTCCTCTTCAATGATTAGCGATTCCATTGGTAATCCAAGGAAAATGGCCTGCGAAAACTCCTGTAAAAAATTGAGCACGATCCAACGATTGGATCAAAAGTTAAGGCCCTTTTAAGTTGTTCTTCCGATCTGGCGCAACCACACCTCATCTTCACCAAGTAGCGATTTCATAGATACTTTATGGTAAACGGCCTCTGGAAATTCCTGTAAAACTTTGACCACGATCTAATGGACGGATCAAAAGGTATGGTGATTTTGAGCTATTAATTTGGTCCTGCTCGGCCACTCCTTATCTTCAACAAGTAGCGATTCCATATGCACTCTAAGGAAAATGGCCTCTAAAAACTTGTGAAAATATTTGAGCACGATACAGCAGACAGATCAAAAGTTATGGCTCTTTTGAGCCGTTTTTCTAGTCTAGCGCTACCACACCTCATCTTCACCAAATAGCGATTCCATAACCATTCCAAGAAAAACAGCCTCTGGAAACTCCTATAAAAATCTGACCGTGATCCAATGGTCATATCAAAAGTTATGTCCTTTTTTATCCCTTTTTCCTTTTCAACGAGTAGGAATTCCATGAGGTCTCCAAGGAAAACAGCATTCGGAAACTCCTATGAAAATTTGAGCATGATACAACGGTCTGATTAAAAGTTAGGGCCCTTTTGAGTGTTTATTTCGGTCTGGCGCAACCACACCTCATCTTCACCAAGTAGCGATTCCATAGCTACTCCAAGGAAAACGCCATCCGGAAACGCATGTAAAAATTTGAGCGTGATACAACGGTCCGATCAAAAGTTATGGCCATTTTGAGCTGTTTTTCAAGTCTGGTGCAACCAAACATCCCCTTCAACGAGTAGCGATTGCATAGCTACTATAAGCAAAACGACCTCCAGAAACTCCTGTAAACATTGAAGCGTGATCCAACGGTTGGATCAAAAGTTATCGCTCTTTTGAGCTGTTATTCAAGTATGGCGCGACGAGACCTCCTCTTCAACAAGTTGGGATTCCATAGGTTCTCCAAGTAAAACAGGCTCTAAAAACTCCTGCAAAAATTTGAGCGCGATCCAACGGTCAGATTAGAAGTTGTGGGCCCTGTGAGCTGTTATTTCGGTCTGGCGCGACAAGACCTCCTCTTTAACAAGTAGGGATTCTGAAGGTACAATAAGAAAAACAGCCTTCGAAAACTCCTGTAAAAATTTAAGCATGATCCAATGGTCAGATCAAAAGTTATAGCCCTTTAGAGTTGTTATTCTGGTGTGATGCGACCAGACCACCTCTTCAACAAGCAACGATTGCATAGATACTTCACGGAAATGCCCTCTGGAAACTCCTGTAAAACTTTAAGCGTGATCTAATGGTCAGATCAAAAGTTATGGCCCTTTTAAGCCATTATTCCGGTTTGGCGCGACCAGACCTCCTCTTTAACGAGTAGCGATTCCATAGGTACTCCAAGAGAAACGGTCAGATCAAAAGTTCCGATAAATATTTATGCACGATGCAATGGTCAGATCAAAAGTTCTTGCCCTTTTAAGCTGTTATTCTGGTCTGGCGCTACTTGACCTCCTGAAAAATGTTGTGATTCCATAGCTACTTGAAGGAAAACGGCCTTCGAAAACTCCTGAAAAATGTTAACGCGATCCAATAGTCGGATCAAAAGTTATGGTCCTTTTGAGCTGTTATTCATGTCTGATGCGACCACACCTTCTTTTCAACGAGTAGGGATTCCATAGGTTCTCTAAGGAAAACAACCTTCAAAGATTTCTGTAAAAATTTGAGCGCGATCCTATCAAAAGTTATGGCCCTTTTTAGCAGTTCTTACGGTCTGGCGCGACCACACCTCCTTTTCAACGAGTAGCGATTTCATAGGTACTCCAAGGAAAACAGCCTCTGCTAGGTCCTGTAAAAATTTGAGTACAATCCAACGGTCAGATCAAAAGTTATAACCTTTTTGATTTGTTCTTCCGGCCTGGCGCGACCACACCTCCTCTTCAATAAGGAGCAATTCTATAGGTACTCTAAGAAAAATGGCCTCTGGAAACTCGTTAAAAACTTTGAGTGCAATCCAAAGGTCGGATCAAAATTTATACCCCTTTTGAGTTGTTCTTATGGTCTGGCACGACCAGACCTCCTTTTCAATGAGTAGCGATTCCATAGGTACACCAAGAAAAACGACCTCTGGAAAATCTTGTAAAACTTTAAGCACGATCCAACGGTCGGATCAAAATTTTTAGCCCTTTTGAGCTATTATTTCAGTCTAGCGCGACCAAACCTCGTCTTCAACGAGTAGTGATTCCATATGTACTTCAAGGAAAACAGTCTCTGAAAACTCCTGTAAAAATTTGTGTGAACTAATGGTCGACAACAAGACTAGTTGGCCACTCCCTCCATACTAGGTAATCCCTTTGTCTTTTCTTCCCTTTCTTGTTATTCTCTTGCAGGTTTGACTCCTGCAAGGAGAACGAGAATTGGTTCTGCATGCAGGGGATAAATTATAATTAACATTGTTGGTAGGTCAAGCCAATAACCATGAAGGGCCGAGCTGAACCCATTTCAGCAGCTGGGTCGGGTTCAACCCACCTAAAAAAAGGATCTGTTGGGCTGCCAGTCGGCCTAACCCAATTGAGTCCATTTGGACCTACTTTGGCCCAGCCCTAATAGCTAGAATAGGTCCAACCCAATTTATAATAATAATAATAATAATAATAATATAAAAAAACAAAATAATCCAAAAACTTTCCAAAGGTTATTTCCAAAAAATTTGTGATTTCCTCGCATGTTTTTCCAATAATTTTGTATACTATCAAGTTGTATATTTACATTGTAAGATACAGATCTAGTATTAAAATACTCAGTTTTCTACTAAACTTTTCTAATTTTTTTAAATAAAAAAAATCTTAAATGAATTTCCCCTTTAAAAAAAACAAAAAAGCAAAAAAATATTTTGTTTCAATGTATACAGTCAAATCCTAAAAGTTTTTTATGCATACCTTTTAATAAAAAAAAAACAAAAATGCATCTTTTTCATGTTTTGAAATGAAAAAATGGATATCGTAACTAATTTATGATTATCCATTAAGATTTAGCCAAAATATCAAAAACCATTCACCAGTCATTTTGTTTATTTTATATAACAGTTTAAATGTAGATTTTAATATTTGGGGGGTGTAAAACTACACAGTAAAGTATACCCTCAAGTATTAAAGATAAAAAACAATAAATGCAATGCTATAATTTGGACTTTAGAATGACTAGGATTTCACCCAATAAGGTAGAGATTCTCTCACGAAAAGAGATTTGTCTTGAACCTTAGACGAGACCAATGAATAGAAACTTGACATAAGAAAACAATCAAACAACAATGCAGCTTACCTTAGGTAGGGTGTACTAGGAGTGATGCATCTTTCCCTTGTACAACCAATCTCTTACCCAAACTCTCGCAGACCATAGGTTTCCTAATAACCATAATACTAGGTGGCAACTCCTGAATCTTATAATCATAATTTTATGCTTATACCTGAAACCCTTTCTTTCTCCAACACCTCTCAGGAGGCATTTAGCGCGCCATCTAACGTCGCCCCATGATAGGATGAAATCAGAAAGAAAATCAATTTAGAAAACTTGTCAAAGTAAATAAGAAAAAGAGAAATAAAAAGACCCAAGAAAACCTGAGTTATTTTGAAAATTCATTAAAAAAAATCATGTAGAAGGTAGATAAAAAAAAAATAGAGCCTAATTACTAATAATATAAATTCTAAATGATGTAATTGAAAAAACATCATCTTAAAAAAGGAAAAAAATAAACCAAGCAAACTTGGATGAACCTTTTAAACCTAGGTTAAGGTCTCAAACTTTATCCCATTAAATCCAAGACACGAACTAAATAAAAAAGCTCAATTCACAATCAATTTAATATTGATTGGCCAAAGTAAATCCAATTAAGAACAACAAATAAAAAGACTCGAAAAAACCAGGATAATTTTCAAAATCAATGAAAAATCCTACATAAAGAAAATAAATAAAAATAATAGAGCGTGATCTTTAATTGAATTAATGTTGAATGATGAAACTTAAAAAAAAACATAAGCTTAAAGAAAGGGGAAAAAAGGAGCAAACTCGAGCGAACTTTTGAAACCTGGGTTAATCTCTAAAACCCAAAGCCTGTGAAATCATAGACCTGGGTTCGATCAAGAAACTCAATTCCTAACCAATCTAATGTCGAATGATGGAATTTTAAAAAAATACCAATTTAAAAAATTTGTCAAAGAAAATAAAAATAGTAATAAAAAGAAAAGGAATCAGATTTAAGAGGAAAAAAAATTTAAGAATGATGAAATTGTAAAAAAAAATAAATTAAAAAATTTATCTCAAATAAAAAAATTAGCGATTAAAAGAATAAAGACTAAATTTGAAAAATTAAAAAAGAATTAAGGGGGGATAAAATTAAAAAAAGAATTCTAAATTTATAATTTTTGAAAAATATTATTTCAAATATTAAAGGATAGAATGGAAAAAAAAACAATTTAAAGAATTAGCAAAAAAAACACAGAAAAAAAATGACAAATAAAAAGACCTTAGATAACTAGGGTCATTTTTAAAACTAACAAAAAAACTTCTATAGAAAGCAAATAAAGAAAAAAAAGAACTTAGTTTTCAATTGAATAAATGTTGAAGGGTGAAAAAAATAGCTTAAATAATGAAAAATAAAAAACCAAGCAAACTAGCGTGCGGACCTTCTAAACTTAGTTTAATCTCTAAAAGTCACAACCTATGAAATCTTGAACCCGAGTTCAATTAAGAAGCTTAATTACCAATCAATTTTGATTTGGATTAGCCCACGAACACTAAGGACCCATTACACGTTCCAAATGAGCCTATCACAAGGTCCAAAGTAAAGGCATTGAAAGAAGCATTGAATGGATTGGTTGTGCAAGTTTCAACCAAGGCTAAACTTTAGGATCCTTTGGAGCATTAAGAGGAAGTCTTAGTGCATTGAATACATGTACAAGAGGGACCCGATCCACCTTTATTTGGCCTATAAGAAGTTTTGGCACCAAGGCTGCCAATTTTGTATTAGTTTCAGCCAGCCTTGTTTTGTGGTGTTTTCATGTATTTTGTGGATTCTTAACTAATTTTGGATTTCCTATGATATGTTGAAACATTGATGCAACCATATTATTTGAGAGTTTTACCCACATTTACTGATTGTGCATCAAAAGTATCATTAAGTCTCTTATTTTACATATGTATTTATTGTTTTTATTTGGGTTTTGTATAATAATTGATGTGCTTTTTAGTAATGAAGTTTCTTTTAATATTTCGATAGGTTTTTGGAGCTTAAATGAATTATTTCAGAAAATTCAACGTTGGAATTCGGAACAAAGAATTGAAGAGAAATTTAGTTGAAGATTGAAGAAAATCTTGGTTCAAATAAGTGCTCCAAA
>Ga0325411_1000714_pt1 | contig 35416 bp, 19 predicted proteins | sample PopdelMetagenome_13_FD_206181 | JGI IMG/M metagenome (GOLD analysis project Ga0325411, IMG submission 206181) | Populus deltoides microbial communities from Bellville, Georgia, United States - Xylem-PdIQD-R4 | ecosystem: Host-associated > Plants > Phyllosphere > Stem > Wood/Secondary xylem...
TTGGATCTAGGTGGTGCTTATTTTTTCTTCGTTTTTTGGCCTCGCCTGTACTCAAAAAAAAAAAAAAAAAAAAAAACCCTTTGGTGAAAGGTCGACTCAGGAGGGAGGGGCAAGATTTTCCTGCTTCAGACTGAGCTTGTGGAAGGCCTAAGAAACTAACTATGGCCCTGTTTTTCTGGTCCAGATTCTTGGAATAGGAAAGCTCTGCCTGGACCAAATTCGGGGCCTTTTAAATTGAAACTGGTGATCAATATTCATGATGATAAGTTGATAGCTCTGTAATTCAAAAAAAAAAAAAACAAGAGAGAAAAATATTAATCCAAATAACTTTATTGATTCTATTTATTTTATTTTATTTTATCTAAAACTTTATTCAAAATTGAAATGCTCATGTATTTTTAGACCGTCGTTATTTTATTTTTAAAAAAAATATTGGATGGTGGAAACTTTATGTGAACACGTACAGGAAAGGGATGGGTGTGGAATAGCAACGTTCACTTCCATTTCTTTGATGTAATTAATTGACCAAGACTTTGCCGTTTTGGCGTTTTCTGTAAAGCCAGCCAGTGAGGTTTTTTAAAAGTCATCATGAGCTTGACTAGCATCGACAGTTTGACTCGGTCAAGCTTTCGCTAGCCTATTCCTCACCAGTCACCACCGTATTTAGAATGTGTCGCGTTCTTAAAAAAATTTAATTTTTTTATTAAAATTTAATATGATTTAAATTATTTATTTTAATATATTTTTAAATAAAAAATATTATTATTATAATAATATTAAATGCGCTCTTACAAGTTAAATAATTTTATATTTAATAATATTAAAGGATATGCATGCCATCCCAAAAAAATGCATTTAAAATCATGGTAATATAACACGGATCTCAGTTTCTGTTATATTATTAAATTAAAAACTAAAATTAAGAAAACCAGAAAAAGACAATTGTTTGGCTATTCACTCGGACTGGTCATGCACAATTCATTATACTGTTTGAGGGGTAGGTTTTAGGTGCCTTGTAGTTTTCAAATTTTATATTTTTTTCTGTGAAACTTTATTTCCTTAGCATCAAGTCGCTAGTGGTTGGGAAAGAAGAGAGAAACGCACCAAAAAAGGCAAGAGGAGAGAAAAAATTTGGTTATCCATATTTTAATCATAATAAGTTTGGCTAGATTTGTCATGAAGATGGGAGTTCATTAAAGATGGTTTCTGTTAAATAATCATTTTAATTTAATAATTTAAGCTGTTAAATGAGATTTCAAGATATAATTTATATTATTTTTTAATATCCTTTTCAAGTGAAAGTTTTTTGGTTTTGAAACTTGCACGTGCTCATATTATTTTGTACTTAATTTTTATCAAATAAATGAGAAAGGTGAGATTCGAACTCGTGACCGTTTGGTCATCAACGTTCTGATACCATGTTAAAAAATTATTTTGACCCAATAACTTAAACCGTTAGGTGAGGTATAAATATATTATTTATATTATTATTTAACAATTTATACCTAAAATCATGCTTGAAAAATATATTAAAATTCAAAAGGTGTTTTGATTTGATTTGATTTTAGAGTTGGAAGTGGGGTTATGGAAATTTTTAGGTATTTTTTTTAAAATGTTTTTAAATAAATTTTAATTTTAATTTTAAAAATATAACACTCGTATCGTAATTTTCTAGTCATAAAAATATGGCTGGAAATTGTTTTAATAAAGGGAACATCATCGCCTGTCTTGTCCGGTGCGTTTGTTTTTTCTAAGCTAGGCTAGCGAGTAGTGACCCTAGCCTTCAAAACCTATACAAACCCAGGCTTCTTGTTTTTTAAAAGTCATGCGCCTGATGTTCCAAGCCAGGACGAGCATGGTCTGTCCTTTAAGGCGCATATCAAGGCTTAATTCTCTTTCTTTTTTTAAAAAAAATTGTTTAATTGCTTTATATTTTAAAATAAAATTCTCAATTAATAAAATAATTATAATAATATCTTAGAAATCACATGATGATTCCGTGCTTTTCAAATAAAACTAGATCTTTATATAATAATACTAGCAATTACTCATGACTAATCGATTATATAAGAAGTATTTTTTTAAGATAAATTGCTTATGAATATTCATTGAGAATGAAGTATTTATTTTATTATTTTTTTATAGTGAAAGTTTTATAATTTTTTTCTAAATTAATTATTCTTTTATTTTCATACATAATAATTTTATCAAAATTATCAAGACATGATTTTTTTTGTTTTTGTTTAAAAATTTTTACACCATGACAAGTTCTTATTTAAAAGATCATATTATTGATAAAATATGTATGTTCCTTGTCAAAATAAAAAGGAAATACAAGAGTTTTAGTCAAAGAAATTTCTTCTTCTTCCCGAATTTAATGATTAAAGATATGTTTTGAAAATGAACTCATGATATCTTATGGATACAAAGACAAGTAATTAATTATATATGCCTGTATTTCTTTTTGTCAACTCATATTTTTTTTTATTAAAATAGATATTTAAATTAACTTGTACACATCTCGATTAATTCTACATATCCTGAAATTAATTATATATATTAGATTAACGTGGATGTCTGAATCAGCTTGCGCGTATCTTTATTAATTTTATAAATTTTAAAATTAATAATATTATAATTTTTCAGTGATTATTATTTTAACAATTATATAGCTAGAATTTAACACTACAGTAGAGCAAACTCATGGTTGGGATATATTTTTCATTGGCTGTGAGGTAGCTAGCCTCACCCATCAGCAACACTCGCATGTTGCCCTGGCTAGCAGTGAACTTGATTTTCTTAATGGGGCTTAGGTGCCAACCTAGTAACTACAATCAATCAATTAATTATTATTAATTAATTTCCTTGAGAGTGGTTTATTAATCAATCTGTTTTCGGTATAGGTGTTAAAAAGTCAAATGCCACGTGGCTGATCATCATCTGTCCTAGTCCTACTATTGTGGCCCCCACAGTCTGGGCCACGGGTTTTACATTTTTTTTAATTTACTTGAAAACAAAAACGAGCATTAAAAAAAAAACCTAATTGCGTTACATTTTTTTACCATTAACCACATAAAAAGTCTACTTGAAAACAGAAAACGAGCATGACCAAAAAATAAAAATAAAAATAAAAATAAAAAAATGATTGCATATGAAAAACAAATTCATAAAAAAAATAGAGTTCATGGGAAGAAGAAAGAGACAAAAAAACTGAAAAAACGGAGAAAGAAGTTGGCAGGAGAAAGGTCGGGGCAGGTGTCCCAGAAAAAAGAGGCAACGTGGAAAGAAGGAGGGTGAGCATATCATGACCCATCCAGGGCCAGCTGAGCTATCGTCTCTTGAAAAAAAAAACAGAGAGTTGGGGGAAAAAAAAAATAAAGAGAAAAAAAACCCCTTCTCCCTTCTTTGGGTTTTATTCTTCTAGAAGAAGTATAGTTATATACTACTTCTGCTGCAACAGCAATAGACTCTATTTCTCCCTCTATCCCGAGTAGATTTAAACCCCCAAAATCTAGGGTTCTGTTTTATCTCTCTCTACACCGGTGAGTATCTTTATCACTTGCTTATTTTAGACCCTTTTTTTATTATTAATTGTACAGTTAGTTAGTTGCACGGTTCGTTTCTTGAATTTAACTGATTTTCTCTCTTGAATTCCATTTGCTTGATTTGTTTTTTTTTTTAGGAAAATCTTTATCCGGGTTTCTTCTTGTTTGGTTGCTAAGAAAGTTTGGGGTTCTTGGTTCAACGGCAGAGAAATTGAGATAGATACCGGTGCTGGTTATTATCCTTGAGAAATGTAGTAGAACTAAAATTTTGTACACTTTTTAGGTTAATATTGAAACACTTTTTGGCCAGGTAGAGGTCTTGATTAAGCTAATTGATTTTTGATGAGAGGGAAAAAACTTGGTTTTATCAGTATTTAAACATTTTTTATTTAAGTGTATGGAAAATGTGTTTAACTCAATTGATATGTTGAAATACCAATTAAGAAATCCACCCTATCAGTCTATTGTTTTTTCCCTCGTGGTGCTGTGGTTTTATCACTTTTGACGGGTGAATCTTTAATTAATAATATTAATATTGTGGCTTGAGCATGAAGTAAATCTGCCAGATCATTCTGTGTTTTGAGTTTGATGACGAAAGCTCTTCATGTCCGCGTTATTGGTCCTGCTTCATCCAGAAGTTTAGTATTGAAATAGAGTCTGATATTTTACGGCTTCTTTTTTAAGGCAAGGCAAATTTCTTCTTTATTTTTCTCTATTCGTGCTTTTAGGTAGACAGTGAATGCTTTACCGCGTAGAATGACCATCTGCAAAGTATCTATCCTCCACTCTTCTCTTCTTGAGGATCTCTGTCATATTTGCTTGTAATATGCCTTTTTTTTTCAAGTTTTGTTTCACGTAGCACGTTTACTCTATGAATTTCACCTGCTACCATTACATTCTTCCTGTGCCTGGCTAGGAAAGCGAGAACTAATAAAATAACCTTTTGAAGGTATGCAGTCAAAGCCTGAAAAAACTAATGTGCCAGAACCCAATCCGAGTGACATTCAAGAATATACAGTTCACTCTGAACCTTGGTGGCGCAATATAGGTTATAACTCCATGCCTCCTGCCATGACCCGTGGAAATGCATCCAACTCAGAAGGACATAATGGTTCTGAATCAAATGATGATCAGTCTCTGTCGAGTGGTAGACTGAATGAGGAAGATGCTGATGCTACCAAAGATTCCCAAGCCACTGCATCATCCCAATTAGGTGCTGCTAACTACTTTCTTGCACAAAGTGCATTAGGACTACTTGCTATTGCATAAACTCTATGCTTAATGTTTTAGTAATTGCTTCGTTCTGACATTTCTCAACTCATTGTTTTTTCCATGCCTCTGTGGCTAGCTTTTATCACTTTAGATTTACAAGTCTTGACATCATTTTTTTTTTAAATCGTGCTTCTTTCAACATGGTAGATGAAAACCAGCTGTTCTCCATGTCTGTAAATCAACTATATAGGTGCTATCTAATTTCTATCGATGCTAAATTTGACTTAAACATATGTAGCATAGGCCACGGGTATCACATTTTGGATGAAGAGTAATACTTCTTTGTGAGCGCAAATGTATCCATTTGGCTTTGTTCTGTCAATGCACAGCTCCTTGTTCACAAGGAAAGACACAGCATACTGGTTCAGTGCTAATTAGGCATTTGTTTTCCATTAATGCTTATTAGGGAATCATGGACATTTGCAAAATCTTCAGGGTCTTGTCTCTAGTATGACTACAATGCACAATGGCCTCTCACAATCTCCACAGTTTGAGCTTGTTAGTCACTCTATTGTAAGTTCTCATTCCTTCCATCCACAAAATATCTTGTCTTCCAAGCTTGTTGCGCTGATTGATTCATATGTAGACCGTAGACACTATATATTTATAGAATCCATCTTTACATGCCATTGGAAGAGATTTCTATTTTCTGGCATTTCTTCTGCAGGCATGTGCATCAAACCCGTACCAGGATGCTTATTATAGTGGAATGATGGCTTATGGACATCAGCCTTTGGTATGTAAGCTTAACACTTCCTTCCCGTATTCTTGCAGTCATATATTGATACTTCGAGGAATTACCTGTGGATTTATATGTGATATTCTCTGTTTATTCATTACTCCCAAGACAAAATTCATAGGTCCTTGGAAAAATGGTAGTTTTTTTCGCAAGTCAAAATCACCAAGAGATCTTACACCTTAAACTTTCCATTGGTGAAAGAATTCTGAATTCATTTAGCTAAATTAAAGTTTGGTATCTCCATTCTGTGGGTTTTGGAAGATATGGTCTATTGGATTGTTCTAGAGCAACCATGTCCTGGTCAGAAAAATAAGTTTTTATTTCTAACTCTTGAATTATTTAGATGAAAAGGAGAGATGCGAGTTCTATTTGTGTGGGAAATGCAAAAAATGAAAGCCAAAAGATTCTTTCATGGTGCACTTTGCATGTTCTCGAGAGTTCAAAGGGTCAAGTTTAGCAATGCACTCATTTTTTCCAATGTCTCTTAAATTTTAGCTCTTTTAATTCGGAGGATGTGGCCTGTCATGTCCTGTCCTGTCCTATTTTATTTTTCATTTTGTCAACAAATTAACAAACGGGGAATACTTCAACATGTCTAGACCTATTCCAGTGGTCTGTCTTTTACCATTATTTAAAAGAAAAAGGGATGCTTTTGCAGACCTCCAATTCATGAAACTCATGGAAGGATAACTTATTCCACTGGGACTGCTTTTCTCTGGGAAGTTGTAAATGTACTTTCTTTCTTGGTTGGGGAAGTATGTGAGGATGTATTGACATTTTTGCCCAATTGACAAAATTTTGTTAGTGGCACACGTTTGATGTTCTAACAAAGAAAAGGAAAAAAAGAAGAAGCAAACTTGTCACCTGATTCTAGATAATTACAGGAGTGAGACCTTAATAAACTGTAATTTTGACATGCTTATTATCTGCATGCAGTAAGTAAGGAGGAAGTTAGATTCACTAGCAATCTGTTGGGATATTTACGGATATGCTCATCACTTGCTGCGAACAGAAATCAGAGTTCTCTGTGTGTGTGTGTGTGTATTTGCTTAATTAATTTGTTTCGTGTGTTCAAAACATTGAATATTATAGACTTTTAATGGAATAGATATAATCATTCAATGGTCAGGGTTATCCGCAATTTGTTGGAATGCCACATGCCAGAATGCTTTTGCCCCTTGAGGTGGCTCAGGATCCTGTTTTTGTAAATGCCAAACAATACCCAGGGATTATTAGGCGAAGAGAACAACGTGCAAAAGCAGAGGTTGACAGGAAGCTGATAAAAGCTAGAAAGGTAAATTCAAACAGCCAAGTTGGGATATTCTGTCTCATTTCTTTCCTCTGATTGTCTTTTGCTGTTAGATGATATGCTAATATTTTTTATGGCACACATAATGCCAGATGTACTAATTAACTTCCTCTTGTTTATCGCTTCAATGTAATTATTAAGCTTGCAGTTTGTATCATTTAGTTAACAAGTTCCATGTTAAACCTCTCACTTTAGTAATGTCAAGTTAGGCACCATGATTATATTCCACCAATCATTTTAGTTCTTAAGAATTGTTCTGAGGAGGCTTCGAGTTATTTTACAGTTGACCAAGAACTGTAAAAATCTAATATGTTGCACTTGGTCTCCTTAAATCGGCAATAACCATGCAAGGGTACTTCTTTCTAGGTGGATGAGATTTTTGTCCTTTTTTATACATAATCCCCATAGAAATCCTGGTACAATGTTTTATGGGTGATAGATTGAGATAGTTGCTAGCTCCTGCTTTGTCTGAAATATTTAACATGTTGTCAAACTAGTGATATTCTCCCTCTCCCTCCCTCCCTCTTATATTCTTCAGCCATATCTTCATGAATCTCGGCACCGGCATGCTATGAGAAGGGAAAGGAGTTCTGGAGGACGTTTTGCGAAGAAAACCGGTGATGATGCTTCAAAGAACACATCCGAAGGCAAGCTCAATGGTTCTGGTCCGGTCCATGCATCTCAGTCACGGAGTTCATCAGGTTCTGAACTCTTGCCGTCTGACTCTGTTGAAACTTGGAATTCCCCTGAAGGTCAAAAGGAAGCAAGAGAGTCCCAAGTGCATGACACTTTTGAAGCTCATGACTATGTAAATAGAGGTGGCCACTATCAAAAACACAGTGGCTTGCAATCCTCTGCATATGGCTCGTACCTGGTTGACAATGAGGATGGAGACCGTTCAGGTGAAAATGAGGACGAAGACTGTCCAGGCCAGCAACTGGGGAACCAGGCCAAACGAAGGTTTTTTGGCCCACAGTGAACCCAGCATGTTAAGTGGATGCCAAGGTGGAGGGTCCAATTCACGCAAGTAGCGAAACTCGGATCCTCTCTCTTATCAGGCAACCACGCACTTGGCAATATATATTGCCAGGCGGCAAATCATTCTTGGCTTTTTCTTTTTCTTGCTTGTGGCTTGAACAGAGTGAAGGAGATGATGAATCCGTGGTTGGCTTCTTTTGTCTGCCAACGCTTCGCGTGCATCATTGTTCTCACTCTCTCTCTTCTTTTTCCTGTGTACATAGAACTGTCAAGGAAACTCAAGTAGAAGTAGTCTCTGGTTAGATTTTAGCCTATCAGCACTCTTGTTTAACGTATAGACTGTCTTGTTTGACGATTTCTTTTCACTTGCAATTCGATGTGGCACTGGTTTGATTTTACAATGCGCGTAACTTGTACAACCACAATCAGAGGTCTAAACCTCCTTTAGGGATAGTCAGTTGAAGTCCCTGTCTGGGCCCAAAAGCATGAACTAACACGAGATCCCTTCGTCCTGGAGAAGAAGTATTCAGTTGGCATGGTATTTGTTTACACGTCATATATGACCACCTGTTAATTCTGTGCAGATAGATTAATCCGTCTTCGTCTTTGGGAAATACAAAAGGGAGCCCAGCAATGAATGCAGAGAGAGAGAGGGAGAGGGAGAGGGAGGCTAGCAGAGACTCGGATGAACTATGATGATAGTGCTGGAAGTTAAAAGAGGCATTGTAGGGCGTCAAGTGGGGGTAAAAACACCACCTGCGTACTCAACCATTGGGAGGTGAAAAAAGAAGGATCGTAAATCCAATGCAGAGTCCCCTTAGGCCTTAACGACCATCCCAATACGAAGATCAAAATACAGAAAAAAAAATCTTCGAAATGGCACGAATTTAATGTAACATGTCTGAAAAAAAGGGATGTACCTTTGGAGAATGTATAAAAGCATATAAGCCAATACGATAAATATAGTTAAATGGCTCTTCATTACATTACATAAATTCCCTAAACTCGGTATTATAATCTATTTTCTCACTATTAATGATGGCACAAATTAAAAACTGCTTTATTTCGCTGTTTGATTACACAGCTTTACACTCAAAATTTAAGATGAAACCCAAAGAAGGTAGTGTATCTGTCTTCTGCTTTGGTATGACAGGATCTGCTGTCATATATGATCTTGATGCTGATGTTGATCAGTGTCCTCTATGTTCTCGGTTTCCTCATCCTCATGTTGTTCTAAGATGGTTTCTCCACCTTCATCATCTGCTGGAGGTTCCTTCTCCGAGTCTGTTTTACCGGAATCTGTGAAATTGCTGGGTTCCGTGGTATTGACCACAGTTGGCTGCTTCTCCATCATTCCAGACAGCGCCAAACTTGGAGACCACTCAAGAACTTCATCAATTATGTTGGACATCCGCTTCTGATACCTGTGGGACAAAAATTGCACTTTAGACTCAAGCATAGAAATAAAGATTTAAGAGGGGTTCATCGTGGCAATTTTTTATGTGAATGCTATAAAAAAGTTCCTGATTGAGGACACTAAATGAAATCATATTACAACCACAAAAGAATCACATGCATTACACCCACAAAAGCAAGAGGGTAACTGTATAGTTCAAAAAAGACACTGACTCTGGGTCTCAGTTTTGAAACGAGTGAAACAGACATGTAAAATAAGTTCACCATAATTCAAATTTTCCATAGTCATCTTGGTTCCTTAAGTTATCATGTTTTGTGCAAAGTGGGAAAGGCAACCTTTCCAGTCTGCTAAATTTCACAACAGGTGCACTCACCTTGCTCTAGCAGCTTCATCAGGGGCATGGTGCCTCAGCAGTAATATGACAAGCACAGCTACTAATGCATAGAAAAGTCTAGTTGTCCACTTGGGCCTCTCCTCCTCATCCTTATTCGGCCAGAAACGGAATAATTCTCCCAGAGTAGCTTCTTCAGCAAGGATGTTAGGGAAAAACCAAACACGCTTTCCAAGAATGAGGTATAGAACACCAAATACTGTGGCTCTCACTGCAAAATAAACAGATAACCTCAATGACCCCTAGAAGCAGTTGAAGCAATAATTTAGTAATAGTTATCACTGTCAACTAAAATGACAATATTCTACACAAAAAAGAAGAGAATAATGCAAAAATATGAACCATGATGTGCACTCATAAGACTAATATAAAGAATGTAAAACCAACCACGCAAAGAACTTGGGACTCTAGAAAATTTAGAAGAAACCAGGTTATAACCAGTGAGTGAGCTGCTCATAGATAGAGCAGCACCAGAACGCTAAATCAAGTAAAGAAAATTTAGGTGGAAATTGTTTTCTTTCATCTCAGAGCTCAGTGAGAAAGAATCATGCCAGTGGTTTCTCACATACCAGTTAAAGAGCATTAAATCAAACATATCACAGCTGACTTGAGCAACAAAATTACCCTGGATCTTGAAAAGATGATTGATATGGATGAACATCATTTAAGACTACTGAAGCAAATTTGATAATAAAGGAAATTTCATGATGAGTTGTGCTAGGGAATGTTCTGCAACACTGACATCAAGAGAAAACACTCATGATCTCCGAGTCACCACAGATGCCCCAACTTCCACTAAAAAACAAAAGCTCAGCCCGAGGTTCATAGAAAAAGCATCCAAACCAGACATTCAGATATCAAAAGGTAATGATGCCTCTTATGCCTCACAAAAACAATTTGGTCATGCCACAAAACAGGAGCTTTATGAAAAAATACGCCATTCAGATCATCACTAACACAGCATGCCCCTTGTCGCTAGGTATAACCACAGAAGTTTCAACTTCAAAGAGTAGAGAAAGAACAAAAGGCAAACAGTGCATAGACTATAAGAGAGGAGATTAATCAACAGAAAGATGTACTTAATAAATACTCAGATGATGGCCTCGGTAACATCACCATCAGCTGTTATATTCGTTAACATGGTAAAAAATCCATCTGTGGAAATCATATCCTCCACCAATCCTAAAATCGAAATGTTATAAGGTTGTTTTTTGCCAAAAAAATAAAAAAGGAAAGAAAAAAAATAGCAATTACAAGAACATTAGGATAATGGGTTTTTCATAATCATTGAGTACTAGGAAACCATATTTTTAAAAGTATCTACTGAAACGCAAAAATAAGAGTACCCCCATGTGTCCTGAAACTAGCACACAAAGGGATCTCTCTTTTCAATAACTCCAGATACTGATTACTTGAACAAATTAATAAGAACGTAAATGTATGAATTTACACCCCTACCTAGCAAGTTTCTCTGGGTTTGATTACATTATTTCTCTAGTTACACATTCAGAACAATTATTTCTCTCACAAAGGAAGTTTGAGGTAGAAACAAGCCAAGAAACCAAAATGACAAATAAACACCTTTTGGAGTTCAACATAAGTGGAAGTTTCCAACTTTCAAATATGAAAATATTAATAAGCTTGAAACAGAAATCTAGATTTTTAATCATAAAAATTTGGTCGAATGTTGCAACACATGTGCAATGATACTGATTTAGAACTCTAAACTAGGGTTTGATAAGTAGCATTGAGGTGCAGGAAGAATTATAAAGTAGAAAAAAACATGAAGCAACAAAAAATGAGCCCTGGAGTACTTACATGAAAGAAGTGAGAGAATAAGCAAAAGAAGTCCAGCACAAGAGTAGAGGATTAATAGCTTGCACCGATGTGGGTATACAGGAAACATGCAAATTGCAAGAGTCAACACGGGCCAGGAAAGTGAGAGAAGTGTTTGCCATAATGGCCTCCGTTTTACAAACGCCCATGCAAAAAAGGCATCATTTTCTGAAAATACTTGATCCTACAAAGGACAACATAATGTTAATAACACGAGCCTGGGAAGCAACACAAAATAAAACTCTTAATTTCTTTGACTACAAAAAAAAAGAGAGACAAAAAGCACAAAACTGACATGGACAGAGACATTATTAAAGGGTGAATGTTTCTATGCAACACAAATTTCCCTATTCTTCTCATTAACAACCTTGCGACTCACCATATTGATCCCAACAACTCAAAATTTTCCCACTATTAAAAAGGATATGAAGGTCAAGTTTGACAATTGAAAGTACATAACATTCTGACCTACATGATAAAAGGATACAGTATGTATCAGGGCAAAGTACAGCCATTCTTAGAAGAATGCAAGGGGAAAAATACCACTGACATGGCAGACTTATAAATGTCAAAGAGAGTAATAGATGACCACGAGAATCCATTCTTTTAACCACTAAGCCTCAACATGCACAAGTCCCAATCTCTAAGAAATCAATTACCCTAATCACAGAGAAAATTGTCATTTAAATTAACTTTTCATAATAAACAAGGATATATTAAATGCATGATGCTTAACAATTTGCACAGTGAAGTCAAAAAATCAATAGCTTAGACAATTGATTGAAAGATCAACTAAGTTCATGCTAAACATCCAAGTGCAAAATGAAACAACTTACAGGAAAGATCTCTAAATGTGCTGGCCAGGTAGACAACTTTTTCTTCCCGGGACGAACAGTTTTCACCACACGATCACAACGCACTAAGAGGTTCTTGCTTAATAAAGTATCGGCAATTTCTTCAACCTCTAAATTATTATTTGACTCTAATATATCTTTAACCTCTGAATGATTTTTCAGAAAGCTTACAAAATCCTTTCCTCTAAAATATTCAACACGGGTCTCCTGTAAGACGGCCCAACGAGATACCAAATCCTTGTGATCTCTCACCTTCTCAGCAAACAACTGAAACACATCCTTTTTTGCAGCTTGTTTCTGAAGAGAGAAACAATCATACAAGTCAGTGAACATTAGAGAAGGAATGAAGTTGAAACCATCATTATGCATAAAAATGACCAGACCAAAGTTAACCACACCAACCATTCACCAGATATGGATGAATGTCAAGCAATAACTTACAAGTATAAACCACCATTACTAGTTCCATGGACTAAAAATGTACAAGTAAGAATACATGCAACCTTGTTCACACGATTTATAAGGCTGACGTACATTAAAAGCAAATTCCTAGTTAAAACAATTCTTGGCAGTTTTAACAAGCAAGCTACACCTTTTAACATAAGACCAGAATTTTGCAAGGACTTGACAGCCACTAAACACTCACAAGGCACAGGACCATAAGAGTACAGCACAACATGGAAATTCCTATAAAAGTAGTATAACAATGGACAAAGATTCAAACACCGTTCATTTCATCTCAAATCGATAAAGTTCCTACAGATACAATTATTTTTTTTATGAATTCACACAACGATCGCTAACACCAATCCCAGATTCCTTCCTATTTGTTTGTTTAAAAACATATAGAATTCATACCAAAAAAACCAATAATCAAGGAACAACAAAATATACAGTTAAGAGCATCCCCGAAATACCATTACTTGAAAGTTGCATCCTTTTTCTCTAGATATAATTTATAATCATCAAGTGTATACCAAGGAAAACACTACCAGTAACTGAGAATTTGTACATTGGGTTGTTTTCTCACAAGAGTAACAATGTAACTTCCATTTGTTTTGCTAACGAAAATGACAGTCTAAAGACCATAAATTGCGTTTCTTGACATGGGTTTCGAGGAACGGAATAAAAGCATAAAGATCGAACTTGAAGCAAATCAGACCCTTACCAAAGTTCGCATCTTTCAGGTCCCGCATAACAACAGAACACGTTATTCGGATTTCCTTAACACAAATGGGTATAAAAGAAGGTCACATTTTTGACATACGTCTTTAATCAAGCACAGGAAAATTCTACAATTGCAATAATGTTTTCAATTACACGAGTCGTAACATAAAGATAATGACTTTATTTTTTAAAAAAGAAAACAGAGGAAAACCCTAGATCAGAGAGAAGGAGAGGACAAACCCTAGGAGGGGTATCAGAGTTCAGATCTCTGGAGGCATTAGTTACGGCCCCTGATGATCTTCGAACCCTTTTCTTGTCTGCTGCCCCTCCTGATTTCTTCATCTTTGTGTGCGTGTTTTACGTTTTTAGTTTTGTTTGCGTGTTCATATTTATTTTGGCACTGTCATAGTTGTTTTTCATTTGTAATAAAAAAGTATTTTCACTCCTTTTCCATTTATGGGCACGATAGGTTCCTTTTGGGAGTGACCTGATATTTCTAGCGCTGACCAATCAATGAAGTTTGGAACCACCCGACAATTTTTTTTTAATTTTCTTTTTCCTACTTGTTAAATTAATGAAATTGCACAGGCAAAGCAATGCTAGATTTTTATTCTTCTGGAACAGGCATCATCATCAGGTGCCTTGCCCCTCCCCCGTTACTTTTTTTTATCGTCCTATATTTGACCTCCATAAATAAGATTATGAGCATCGGTTGTCTGGTTTGTGTTCACAAATTTAGAATCAAACTTAAATTCCCTTCTATAAATAAAATCTTATCTATGAAATTGAAAGTAGATGTTTTTTACTTGAAATACGTATATTTCTATATAAAAAAAACCTTGTCCATCATGGATATTTGTGTGTGTGTTGAATCTGTCATGGATAATTGTGTGTGTGTTGAATCTGTCATGGAAAACTGTCCTCCTGAAAGATAACCATGGATGGATAAATCCCAGTAAATCAGAGATACCAACATTCACTTGCGTTATAGAGGAAAACTAGCTGCAGGTTAGTCTAAATTGCAAACACTGAATTCCAGGGCACTATAGTTTTGATTTTATGCTCTTTTTCAATATCGTGGATGCACAGTATCTAACACAAATCTACAGTGTTCGGTTCAAACCTCAAAGCATCTTGTCAACGAATCAATCGATAAGGTTTGTGTTCAGAGATTTTAAGACTACAATAACCCCTCCAAGGATTTCCAAAGGAGTAGCTTTGAGGCTCTAGATCAGTTAATGATCATGAACTGGAAATTAATTATGATTGAAGATATACATGGTGGTCTGGATATATAGCTTGGTGTATTTTCAGCTGAAGGATGGATTTGCACACGGCTGCTAAATTAACAAGAAGATAATGTGAATCCCTGCAGCATGTTACATTATTTGCAATCACTGATAGAATAAATATCATTTGTCAATTACATTTGATGAATACTTTACTACTAATCTCAACGGTGTCCTTAATTCCGAGAAGAAATTAAGGTCTATGTTTATGTATGAGCTGATTTAAATCTGAACCAAGTCTATCCCAGCTGCTTTACTGCACACATCTTTAGGCTGTTGAGTGTGGTCAAAAGCCATAGTATTTTATTTTTATATTTTGTCGGCATCTACTGACCAGAATGTTGGGCTCTGATTACTCTGTTTATTATCCATGCATATTATTTCACTGGTTCTAATTAGCCTGGAAAGTCTTGCATGATCAAGTGGTCCATGAAAAAGGAAAAGGGTCAAGAAATCGATCGGCATGTAGCTGAAAAGTGAGAATAACAGGCGTACAGGGAACCATTCTTGAGCACACCTCCTGGTCAGGAAGTGTGCGGCAGCAGCCTTCTCTCGTCGCATCATGTCCGTTCGGTGCATGAGCTCTGTCACCCACAGGAGAACCAACCAAGAGAAGGGCTAATTGACCGTATATAACCTGTATTCTCAACAATATTAGCATTATCCACTGTGAATCTCATTGAAATTGGATTTCACAGCTAGAGTCCAAGAATGGCTAGACGGACAGGCATTTTGTGCCGATTGCATGAGAGGGACAGACGAAGGGGTGGCTTGCTGCCCATTGAAATCATTTAGGTTAGGATAATAGGATAATGTTGCTCGAACAGAGGCTTCCAGCAATGTCCTCTCATCATTCCTTCAACACCAAAAAATGTAGGGTCTACGCCTGCACCTAATCTCACCGCCAGATATTTTTTTTATGTTTAGAAATAAATTTGAAATAATATTTTTTTATTTTTAAAAATAATACTTTAAAATAATCTAAAAATATAAAAAATTAAAAAATAAATAGAGAGATTAAAGGGTGTCATCATGATGATGAAATTGACTGATCGTGGCAGAACTAGAAGAGTAAAAGAAATCATAAAAAAAACCTTCAAGAGATCTCCATCAATGCAGGCCTCGGAAACAAACAGTAACATCCCAAGTTGATACAATGTACAAAAATCCAAAGTAGATTACAGAATTTTCACCCATAATCAGATTCTGAATATGATTCGGTCAGACTCCATTCTTTAAAAGTACAACAAATACATGGCTCTGGATTAATGTAGGCGTCCTTTTTTTTATTTTTTAAAATTATTTATTATTATAATAATATTAATATTTTAAAATATTTTTTTATTTAAAAATATACCAAAATAAGATTTTTTATTTTTTAAAAAATTATTTTTAATATCAAAACATTAAATTATATACAAATATTAAAAAAATTATTTTAAACAATTATTATTACATTCTAATTAGTTTATCCTATAGGAATTATAGAATGTTTTATTTATCTAATATTAAAAGTTGAATTAAAAAAATTTATAAATTTTTTTTCTTTCATAAATGTAATTTATATGTCTTTTAAAGTAGTTTTTTGAGCTTTGCTTAAAAAATGATGCTTTGCAAATATTTTTTTAAAATTTTAATACTTTGATATCAAGAATTTTTAGAAAACCTCTGTAAAAACACCACTCTCTATTTATTAGTAATGTGTTTGATCTGTTTTTTAAAACAGTTCTCAAATTGTTTTTTCTTTTAAATATTATATTAGTATATTTTTTAAGGTTTTTTAATAATTTTAATATGATGATGTTAAAAATAAAAGAATATATTATTTTAATTAAAAAATATTTTTATAAAATCACGCATTACCAAACGAAATTATTTAAGAAAAACAACCCTATCTATATATATAAACAGAGCCTTTAGTTTTCTGGGTATCTGAGGTTTGTTGGCATATTTTTTTAATAGTAATAGAAAAAGGCAAGAAAAGGCAAAAGGGGGCTGCTGTTTCTCTGCCTTCGTTGAATCCAACGTTAAGACAGAGAAAGAGAGAAAAAATTTAGATAGAGGGATAGTCTCTGCAAGATTAAAAAGAAAAAGGAAGGAAAAAAAAAACAAAAGGAGCTTCTTGACTCTCCTCGCTCTCTGTCTCTCTCATCATCTTTCATACGTTTAAAACCTTTTTGTCTTCCTGTGCACATTATTTCTTTCTTGCATTAATTTTTAATTAATTAGCTATTCAAGCTCGTCTGGGTATTCTTCAGATTCTCCTTTCAAGTCTCCAAACCAACAGCATTTCAAGGTGGTTTTTCCCCCCACTTTTGTAATCTATCATGTCACTATTTTGTGCTGTAAATTTTCTTGATTTTTGTGGTTTCTTGATTTCTTCTGGTAATTATGCTATGCCATGCAGATGTGTTTGCTTATTTTATTACCAAATTTGGTGTATGCCATATTAGGTAGTCTTTCGTGAATACTTGTTGCCTGAATCTGCTTCTCTCTGTGTCCAACATAAATTTGTTCTCAATTTTTTTTCGGGGTTTCTTTCAGATTCAAAGATTTGTACCAAAAGGTTCAGACTTTCATGGAGTCTTTTATTCCTTAAAAAATGTTGACTTTTTTTTCTTGGAAGCAAAATAATGTTTATACAGTGATTTTGTTACCTGTGTTTGCTGCCGACGGATATAAAAACGTTAACCCTTTGTTTTGCTTTACTGGGTATTCTTGAAATCTTTACAGATCGTCATTTTTTGGACAAGTTGAAAGTTTGAGATAGAGATCTTGATCCATGGGTAATTGCTGTTTTACCCCTTCCGGGGCTTCTTCCTCTGAGAAGAAAGTCAAAGGTAAAAAGAAGAAGCAAAATCCATTCTTTGGTGATAGTTATGCTGTAACCAATGGATCCGGAGATGTAGACAAGCTTTGGGTCCTGAAAGAACCCACTGGCAGGGATATTTTAGCGCATTATGATCTGGGTCGTGAGCTTGGCCGTGGTGAGTTTGGTATTACATATTTGTGCACCGATGTAAACTCTGGTGACAAGTTTGCCTGCAAGTCCATATCAAAGAAGAAGCTGAGGACTGCTGTGGATATTGATGACGTGAGGAGGGAGGTGGAGATAATGAAGCATTTGCCTGCTCATCCAAATATCGTGACCTTAAAGGCTAGTTATGAGGATGATACTGCTGTGCACATTGTGATGGAATTGTGTGAGGGAGGAGAGTTGTTTGATAGGATTGTAGCGAGGGGGCATTACACAGAAAGAGCAGCTGCTGCAGTTATGCGAACTATTGTGGAAGTTGTTCAGGTTGGTGTTCTGATTGTGTCCTATTTCTTTTGGTTGGTTTGTTGCAAGTATAGTTTATTGCTTTGTTATAGATTTTCAGTATGAGATGATGCTACCATCTCGAGCTTGATGGGACTAAGGATTTTCCTGATAGTCTTTTGAATTAAAATGATGGTGATGATGGATCCCTTGGTAGTTTGATGTTTGGTGTGTACTGTTGTTAATTTTTACCCTTCTTCTTCATTAGGCTTAAAATACCCATTTTAAGATATGCTTCCTTATGCTGATAATGGCTTAACATGGAAACCAGTTGATTTCATCAATACTTTACCACAAACGAGTTAATAATGAAGTTCCCGGATAGCCAGTGTCTTTTCCATTTTGATTTGCATTTAAATCCTTTTGATAGGATATGTAAATTCTTAGGTTTCTTTATTTACTTCCTTTTCTTTTTCCATTTTCTATAAATTTATTGTTTTAGCCTGCCAGCTTTTAGATGTTTATGAATACAGGATCATTTACAATTGGAATTTTCTATTTCTGCATTGTATTTGCAGTAACAGAAGTTTCAAGAAAGCATCATATCATTTACTTATTTGGTTTAATTACTTCAAATGATTTTCATAAGTTCTCCATTATTGGCTGATGGTGCTTCATAATCAGGCCTTTTTGTCATTTGAAATAATTTGATTTTCTTTTGCGTGCATTTGCTCTGTAGATGTGCCATAAGCATGGAGTCATGCATCGAGATCTCAAACCAGAGAACTTCCTATTTGCAAATAAGAAGGAAACCGCTGTGTTGAAGGCAATTGATTTTGGATTGTCAGTCTTCTTCAAACCTGGTATTGCATTGTATCTGAGCCAATTGCCTCCCTCAGCATATTAAATGGCATTTTGTTAATATTTCTTGAAATTAAGCATCAGCCATGATCTATGTCATTCTTACATCTGCTATTCTGTCTGAAGATTCCTTTTCTTCTCTACAGGTGAGAGATTTAATGAGATAGTTGGAAGTCCTTATTACATGGCTCCAGAGATTCTAAAGCGCAACTATGGCCCTGAAGTTGATGTCTGGAGTGCTGGAGTCATTCTTTATATATTACTTTGTGGTGTCCCTCCTTTCTGGGCAGGTTGTTTTCCTTGTTTGATTGTCTAATTATGTTGCTTGTTTGTTCAATGAGTGTTTCTGGATGGTTTTATGGTCTTTAATTTAAGATGGATAAAAAATTATTAAAGAAAGCTAATTAGCCCATGGAACCATTGTGGATTCTCACCCTTTTTCTGTTATGATCCTAAAGGGCATGAAAGTTATCTGCATGTGGTTTCTGCTCCTTGTTTTTAAAATCGTCTTCTCAGAGAATTTATTTTCTTGGTCATGCAGAAACTGAGCAAGGGGTAGCACAGGCAATTATTCGCTCTTTCATTGATTTCAAGAGGGATCCTTGGCCTAGAGTTTCTGATAATGCGAAGGATCTTGTGAAGAAAATGCTTAATCCTGATCCTAAGCTAAGGCTTACTGCTCAGCAAGTGCTCGGTAGTTCTTTCTTCTATTAATCCAATGTGTGCTATCTAGTTGCATGCTTATATGTTAACGTGCAAATTTATACTGGCCTTTTGTTTGCAGAGCATCCTTGGATACAAAATGCAAAGAAGGCTCCAAATGTCCCACTCGGTGAGACTGTGAGAGCAAGACTCAAACAGTTTTCTGTGATGAATAAGCTCAAGAAAAGAGCCCTGAGGGTAATGATTCTTAATTTGTTTGCTATTTAGCTTTGATTATGATGAAAACTTTTTCCATGGGAACTAATATTATTCACTAAATTACGGCTGTGCGGTGCACATCTATACAATTCCTCCATCCCCAACAATCCTGCATCCTCTATTCCTCTTCGCAAAATAAAAAGGAGTGATATTTTGAGCTGTCCATCTGCAGGTGATAGCTGAACACTTGTCGGTGGAGGAAGTAGCTGGCATAAAGGAGGCCTTTGATATGATGGACACTGGCAAAAGAGGCAGCATTAACCTTGAGGAGCTTAGGGTTGGGTTACAAAAGCTAGGCCAAAATATTGCTGATGCAGATCTTCGAATCCTTATGGAAGCTGTAAGCATATTTGCCATAGTGGCAGAAAATATTTCCTTTCTGAGAGGGAAAAGGATAGATTCTGTTATAAAAGTAGAATATCATAATGAAATTCATGCAAAATTTGCCCCTTGAATTTTCTGTGGATTTTACAGGCTGATGTTGATGGTGATGGAGCTCTAAATTATGGAGAGTTTGTTGCAATTTCAGTTCACATTAAAAAAATGGGCAATGACGAACACCTGCATAAAGCTTTTGCATTTTTTGATCGAAACCAGAGTGGTTACATTGAGATTGAAGAGTTGCGAGAATCCTTGAATGATGATGTTGACACCAATAATGAGGATGTTATCAATGCCATTATGCATGATGTCGACACAGACAAGGTTAGCGTTATTTATGTATTTATTGTATATAGATGTAAATTAATTACAAAAACGAGCCTTCAGGGCTTTCTCAGTCCTGAAGCTGTCAGTTTGCAGTATGCTTCTTGTTAGTTTGCTCGACTCATTCTGTTGCCTGGAAATGCCATTGGTAAATTATGATGCATTTTTCACCAAGATTGTGATGTGATGAAAGTTTTCCATGTTAAGAGCAATAGAACAGCTTGTTTTATTATCAATACTCACCGTGTCTATCTTCCTCAAATCATGATTCACTGTTGGACCTTCTCAGGCTGATTGCCTTTGCTTGGTGTAAACATATGCATATCACACGTGTCTCTCCCTTCAGCTTGACTCCATATGTGAATGCTTTTCCCTCTCTGCTGTGGATGATAGAATGAGAATGACAGAATTGGTTACTGATGTTTGTCTCTTGATATCACTATTTTGTATAACACTAAGAATGTTTCTGAGTTTTGTGGCATCTCTTATCATCCTATGATTGTTGCTAAATTGGAAGGATAACCACATTTTAATTCGACCCTGCAGGATGGGCGCATAAGTTATGAGGAGTTTGCCACGATGATGAAGGCTGGTACAGACTGGAGAAAAGCCTCGAGGCAATATTCACGGGAAAGATTTAACAATCTGAGCATAACTTTAAGGAGGGATGGATCATTGCAGGCAGCCACTTGAGGGTAGACAACTCCAACAGCTCAGTCAGTGGAGAAAAAACCAGCCATTATTGTTTGGTCTCTGAAGTTGTTCTGACTTTATTTTTTTCTTGTTTTATTTCTTAGGGCCTTTTGAATAGGTAGGAATAGTCGTAGTGTCCTTGATATGTTCAGAATTTGTTTGTCATGGGGGAAAGTTGCATGCGAAGAGGCACACAAAATGGTAGAGAAAGGTTGGCAAGGATGGACCGCAACATGTGTTTGTAAATATGCCATCATCAATTAGGCTTACATGTCCTGCTCATGTCAGAAACGACCACTTTCGATTATTACGTAGATGTCTTTTTGTCCTCCTTGTCTTTGTTTTTCTTTTGCTTGTTTTTTGTTTTTGTGGTTGTGTTTGTTGGATGAGTATCATATTTGGACTAAGAAAGCTGAGATTTGGTTTGTTTATTTTGCCTAATCTCTCCTTGGTGGCGGTATCAAAATCTTATTGAGCCCAAAGCATGGTTTCTATTTTCAGCAGGAGTTGGAGGATAAGATGTTGCATTCCTTACTCTGTGATCGCCTAAACTTTTCCTCGAATAAGAGTAACGCCTGATCGAGTTCACAGGTTTTGTATCAGCATCCATGTCAACATCCTTGTGATCGCTGTTCGTGCTCTGCCCTGTTTGCCCTGGTTCTCAATCTCTTCTTGTGGAATATGTAGGCTATGCTTCGCCCGGTCCTGATTAACCCGAAACTTTACAGGCATTGTCCTTGTCTCGAGATAAATCTGGAAACCGTACACCATGTGATTTACAAATTCAGCAAGGTGCTGAATGCCAAAAAGGTGTTGCCCAGCTCGTTACATGTGAAGCTTCCAAACTCAAATCAACAACAAAGTCTTAAGAACACACAACCCCGTTCACCTGAGTCACTGCAGAAAGGATTTCAAGATTCCCACCCATTGACCTCCTAGATAAATCCAGGTTATCAAGATTTCAATTGAGCCACTGGATACATCAGCCAAAACAAGGAAGACCGAGCTTGACCTGAGATTTTATGGTAAATGGATGATAAATCCAGCTTTGAAGATCCATTGCCAGAACAACCTCTTTTCCATTCAAGAGTTTCTAAAACGTTTACATTCATCTCATTTCTTCGATGAACGCGAGGGAGATCTTGTTGCTCTGCCACGTGGCTTGGTTCTCGCTCTTCTTCTTCTTCTTCTTCTTCTTTTTAACGTGAGAAACTGTGAGGTAGAGCTGGATGTATCAACTCATTCATAACTTTTCACCGTTGATGGGATGACACGTGTATAAGTGTTGCCTAGTAATTTTTCCATTGCTTTAGAACTTCTTTTTTCTCTTTTGATTTTTATATTTTATAAAAGTAATGCTAAATATAAAAAAAAAATATGATAAGAATACTTGGTATTATTCGATTAATATCAAGGCAAGCATCAAATATACCCCAAGCTGCTATGATAGTATCATCTTGCACCAAACTATTTTACTCTTTAATTAGAACTCTTCTAGAATACTTAATAAAAAAATATTATATCTTTTTATAAAATTATGTTATTTTTTTTAAAAAAGAGAGTACATATGAGAAGTCTTAAAAAAAGGATGAGAATCCTTTATTAGAAATTTATATATAAAGAAAAAGGAAGATAAAATTGATGTTCTGGCGACAAAACTGAAATTACCAGTATTTTAAGGTATTTATTATCAATATAACATAACACTTCAAACCCATAAAAAAAATAAAGCATCAATTTAATATTTTTTAACATTAAACATGTATTTAAAAAACATCAAAAGTATAAATTATTAAACTCTCCAACACCTCCTGAATGACCAATCCCCAACATTATCTTTAAAAACATTACCGTAGCATATGAGATGTTTAGAAATATAATAGTGATTGTTTTTTAAAATATTTTTTGTTCAGAAATATATCAAAATAATATTTTTTTATTTTAAAAAAATTAGTTTTCACGTCAGCATGTTAAAATGATTAAAATTATAAAAAAATTAATTTTAAATAAAAAAATTTAAAAACATGAGGTTTCCAAATTAGATTTTATGGATGTTCTCGGGTAAAAACTATCACGTCTGTTTAATGACTTTAACCTTAATTTCTAACGAAATTAAGGAAATGAAAAAAATAATACTGCAAGAATTTATGTAGCTATCGTGCGTTGATTTAGCATGAGATTTTGATTATTTGATGAGATTAATATTATTCTAATTGATATTATTACGTGTAATGGCGTCAAAGATCTCTACAGGTTTGAATTTGCTTACTGTTAGCTCCTTCCTGCCGTCCTTCTCCAAGCACTGTAGCGGTGTACTGCGCTACATTGGGTTAAATTATTGATTTGATAAATCTGGTATGATTTAATAATATGATTAAAAAAACTAACTATAATTAAAAAATTAATTAATAAAAAAATATATTAATATTATAAAAAGATATCATTTACTCTTAAATTCTTAAAATATCTCAATAATCTTATTTAATAACAAAAAAAAATTAAATAAAAACTAGATAATTTCATAAATAGAAAAAAATAAAGCTTAGTCACCAGCAAATAAAACGTTGAAAGATAAATTGAAAAAAAAATAAAAATTACTAACAAAAAAACTAACCAGTCAACATACAAAACTCGCGATCCACTTATGTGGCTGGGACAACAACTTGCAAGAAAAAAAGAATAAAATAACGGAGGTTGACTCTTAAACAAACTAAATAATGAAAGGCGAGACCAGAAAAAAAAATAATGAAAAAAATATTAAAAAAAACTCAAATAAATCAGGGTTAATTCGACTAACCCGCAACCCGGAATATTATACCATGTTAACCTAGCACAAAGAAAAGCAACAAAAATTATGAATTTATTGACGCATAATGTACATATTATTAATTTTTTTTAATAATATTTATATTCATTAAAAGACTAAATTGCTCCTCAGCTTAATTAAAAAAAAAACATTATGAAAATATGTAAAAAAAAACTTGACAGCCAATTCAACAAATCTTGTTTTTAGGGGCATGCTAGTTATTTTATCTAAAAATAAAAACAAAAAAAAACTAAAAAACTCTTATATGTCTTTTTAGTTTTTATTTTTTATTTTAAGCATAGTTAAGTTATTTTAATATAAAAAAACACTAAAAAAAAAGATCTACCTTGTATTATTTGATGAAACTAATTGAAACTTGTGAAAGTATCATTTCAACTTTATCTTCACTTAATTCAACTACGGATACTTTTAATTTTAATGTCAATAAATATTACATGGCTATAAAAATAAAATAAATTTAAATTAGTATTTTTTTCTCCTCTAACATCAGGAATAATAATATATAAAGTTCACGCGTGCATGGGCACAGTGCGAAGGTAATTAATTACCTTCGCACAGTGCTAAATGCACTAAAGATTCAAAAAGAATGAAAAGGAAGAGAAAGCTTACCGTGCCGCAGATTGCTCTGCTGGAGTGTTAGCGTTTGGGCGAACATCAGTGAAGGCGCTCGTTGCTAGGAAACTGGAATTCCTCCTACCTTTGCTTCCCTGCCCTCTGTTTCTTCTTCTCTCGTCTTTTTTGTTCTGTTTTTTTAGTCTGTGTGTGTCCTGGGTTGCCCCTTGTCTCTGTGTTTTCGTTTTTCTTCCCTTTTTGTATTTTGCTCGTCCCTGTCTTCTGCTCCTCTGGTCCTCTTCTGTCTTGTTCGTTTTTCTGGGTTTATTTTCGTTCTCTGCCCTGTTGTGTTCGTTCCCACTGTTCTCCTCTTCCCCCTTGTTCGTCTGTGTTTTCAGTCCCCTCTCTCTCGGTCTACTGCTCGTTCGTCTCCTCTGTTTTTTTTTCTTTTCTCCCGGTTCTGTTTCTCCGTCTCTTCCTCCTGCTTCTCCCGCTCGTCCCCCTTTTCACCGAGGCCTTTCTCTGGCTTTTATAAAGCCAGAGAAGGTCTTGTGCCCCTGCCTTCAGAAATGGCGGGCATCGTGGAGGCGAGAGATCGTGGGCTTCAGAAACGGCATCGTGGCCGTGATTGCTGGATTTTCCCCTGTTGAACTGGTCTTCGGCAAACTGATGATGAACTGTAAGATCCAAAACGGCGTCATTTGGCATGGAAAATGACAAATTGTAGTTTGGTCCCTGATGTTTTGAAATGTATCAATTGGGTCCCTTAATCAATAAATTTTAATTTTTCCCCTTTGATTAATTTCAATTAAATCCCTGAATTTATTTAACTAATTAAATCAAAGTTTAATTAAGTTCACAAACTTATTAATTCTTCAATTAACATTTTAATTTCATTAATTAAACCAATCCAAATTTTAATTAAATTCTCAAACTTATTAATTCTTCAATTTCTGACCAATTCACTCTCAAATTTGATAATTTCATTTCTGAACTTCAAATTTGTGTTGTCTTAACCTTATTTTCAATTGTATATTTTTTATTATTATTTATTCAAAAATTAGGTTACGACACCTATCATTAAGAGGTGTTTTGGTTTTTCTTTCTTTTTAAAACAGAGTAATTATTTTGATGTCATTAAAGACAAAATCAACATGACTTCTCTCATAATTTTTTTTTAATTATTTTACATTGATTTTATTATAAATTTGAAGGTTACTCAAGAGGATTATTATAATTAATATATATTAAATATTATTAAAAAAACTGGTGGCATGTATGTAGCGTGTGGACAACTCCTCGTCATTTGAGTAGCACGTTCAGAGCTATCTAGCCACCAAACATCGCTTTCCAGGACAGCATTGGAAAGGTCTCAACACTCCTGGCTTATTGGGGTGACGCGTGCTCCTAAAACGCATCGATTTTGACACTAGTAATTATTTTTTTACCCTTCTTTTTCCTCTCTCTTCACCTCGAATTCAACACTACACCTCTTCAAAAATTTAAAACAACCCCTCCAATTTATTTCTGGTTTATATTTGGTTCATGTCCTTTTGTTTATAATCTTTTTAATTTTAAATAATCTATAAAATTATAATTTTTTTTATTTCAACCCTTGTGATCTTTTAATTTATAAATACTTTATCAAATTATAAATATTTTTTTATTTGATATTTTTTTATGATCTTATTTTTTAAAATTAAATTAGTTGATAATTAATTTTTTTTACTAAACCCAAAATTGATACAAGCGAAACAGAAGTGCAAATGAGGAACAATGCAAGCACATTTTTCATACGTGAAAGCGTTTGCTTTGCAAAGGGCACATTCATGTGAGAGTCAATTGCAAAATTGCTGGTAGAAGGAGTTCAGGTATGTTGGCCAAGGTTCAAGTCCTCCCTTGTAATCGAGTTTTAACTTGTTTTTTTAATTAAAATTTTAATTATTTTTATTTTAAATTAATTTTTTAATATTTTTTTTATCATTACTGATATCAAAAATAAAAATAAAAATAATATTTTAATACATTTTAAATAAAAAAAAATACTTTTTTTTTATACTAAATTTCAAAATAGACCTCTCCTAAGATTGAGACGCGAAAACAAGGACGCTGAGAAGGAAAAGAAAAATACTTATAAAATCATTTGCGTAAAATATTTTTAATAATTGAAATACATCTAAATATATATATTTTTTTTTTGATGAGAGAAACCTCACCCTCTAGAAAGCACACTTTGTGGGTCCAAGTGAGAGAGTAAAACCCCGACTATCCCAGACTCTTACAAAAAATACACGTCCTGACTCGAACTCATAACCCGCAACTTCTTAAAAAATACATATAAATGGACTGCATAAACTCCACTAAAATAAAATAAATTTGAGACTTAAAGATATCAATAAAAATTTTATAATTATATTTTTTATATTATTAAAAAAATTTCAATGAAATAAAACTAATAGGAGTCATTAAATTTATTTTAGTGGGATAAAGAAACTTTAGGTTAAATAAAAGAAGAAGAAAGAAAGAAAATTTTAAGTTGCTCGGCTCCGATTCTCTTTTGCTTATTATAGGAGTTTTTCTTGCTATATTTTAGCATCTAAACACCAGTCCTAATTGACTATTATATATTTTTATTATTAGCACGAAACCAACCTAATCCCGTCCACGTTCAATGCACCATAGAATCCAACTTTGGTTTTGCTGCATGTCTGTCTCTTACACTCCCACGCGCTCCTTACCACACCTCCCGGCCCTTTAACAGCAATTCCCCGCACAGCTGCAGAGCGTGGACTAGAAGCTCGTGGGGGTACGTCAGAGTCACCACTTAAAAAAAACACTCGTGTCATGCACGTGACAGCGCACGATAGCAAATAGCAGATAAGAGTTAAAAAAACAAGAAAAACAAAATAAAATAACCCTTCACAGCTTTAATTCAAGGCTGTCGCTGTCAACTTGATCTATCTTCCCTACTCACCAGTCTCCACAAATTATCAATCTCCCTGCTTCTCTCCTACTTGGTTTTTTGTTATCCAGGGTTTAGGTTTTTTGTTTGAGATAAGAGAGATAGAGGATGACGACGGCGACGTCGTATGGAGCAGCTCATAGTGCAGTGTTGAAGGAGGGGAAGAAGATTCAGATAGGGAGTTGTGATGGATTGAGGAGTAGGAATTCAGTTGGTTTGAGTAGGAGACATGTCAATTTGTTTTCAGTTTCAATTGCTAGACCTAATCCGCTTATCAGAGCTGTCTCCACGGTTAGATTACGTCAATCAATCAATCTCCCCTCCTCTCTCCCTGCTTTGAGTTTCCGAAGTTGTTTTCTTTTGTGTTTGGATTTGTTCTCTGTTTTGGAAGGCTAAAGAGGGAAATGCGAGAAAAGAAAGCTTATTTAATTATTAGCACAGGCATATCAGTTTTGATTTGTTTTTGGATTGAGTTTTTCTTTTTTTTTTTTTTAATTTTATCAAAAGCTGCTTTTTTGAATCTCGTGCTCTGTTTGGAAGCAGGGGAAAGAAATAATGTCAAAAGTAAAGGGTGATATTATTTCTTTTATTTCAATCTGGCGTCTGTTCTATATGACTTTTTTTTTAAAAATAAAATAAAAGTGTACTCAGAATTGTTTCATGATTGTTGAATTTCTTATTAAATGTGCTGTGCTGAGTAGATTTGGGAGAATAAGAAAGGTGTCTAGAACCTAAGAAATTGAAATGCTTCTGATTTAACTTCATCAGATTGAGTTCGTTAATGAATGTTAACATTTTATATTTATTTTGGAACAATAAAGAATCGTAAGGCTAGGCTGCAAAGGCAATTTCTTGATAAGAATAACCTCGATGTTGATTATTAGTGATAGAGTTTGTCTAGTTTAGTTTTCATGTTTTATAACTTGCACAATTTTTGTGGGCAGCCAGTAAAGCCGGATACTGAAACTAAGCGTAGCAAGGTTGAGATAATCAAAGAACACAGCAATTTTATCAGGTACCCTCTTAATGAGGAGTTGCTCACAGATGCCCCGAACATTAATGAGTCTGCTACACAAATAATCAAGTTCCATGGGAGCTATCAGCAGTATAACAGAGATGAACGAGGGGCAAGATCTTACTCTTTTATGCTTCGTACAAAGAATCCATGTGGGAAAGTCCCGAACAAATTGTACTTGACCATGGATGATCTTGCTGATCAGTTTGGAATCGGAACACTTCGATTGACAACCAGGCAAACATTTCAGCTCCACGGTGTTCTAAAGAAGAACCTCAAGACTGTGATGAGCAGCATTATCCATAGCATGGGTTCAACTCTTGGTGCATGCGGTGATCTTAACAGGAATGTTTTGGCCCCTGCTGCCCCATTTGCAAGAAAAGATTACCAATTTGCACAGCAAACCGCTGATAATATTGCTGCACTTCTAACTCCCCAGTCTGGTTTCTACTATGATATGTGGGTGGATGGAGAGAAAATAATGTCGGCAGAACCTCCAGAGGTAGTGAAGGCCCGCAATGACAATTCTCATGGAACCAATTTTCCTGATTCACCAGAGCCCATCTATGGAACTCAATTCTTGCCTAGGAAGTTCAAAATCGCAGTCACTGTGCCAACGGACAACTCTGTGGACCTTCTCACAAATGACGTTGGTGTGGTTGTTGTTACTGATGCTGATGGGGAACCTCAGGGGTTTAATTTATTTGTAAGATTAGATTAACATATACTGAAACATTCCTCTTTTTTCTTCTTAATTGCCTACAGCTTTTTGTTTCTTACAATTTCTGCTTTTCGTTTCTTACAATTTCTGATGTGATGCAGGTTGGTGGTGGTATGGGAAGAACTCATAGGCTAGAGACCACTTTTCCTCGGTTGGCAGAACCATTGGGTTATGTACCAAAAGAAGACATTCTATGTGCAGTGAAAGCTATTGTTGTCACTCAACGAGAAAATGGGAGGAGAGATGATCGTAAATACAGTAGAATGAAATATTTGATAAGCTCCTGGGGAATTGAGAAGTTTAGAAGTGTTGTGGAGCAATATTATGGGAAGAAATTTGAGCCTTCCCGTGAGTTGCCTGAGTGGGAATTTAAAAGTTACCTGGGATGGCACGAGCAGGTTATCCCTAATTTATAAGTGTAAACTTTGGTTCTGTCTCACCACATTACAATGTTTTGGCTATTCTGCTTAGGATCAAACATTTTCTTATCTGTACCTTATTTGCTTCTTGAATTTTACCTTCTGCTTACTGATAGATTGAAAATTCTTGGCAGGGTGATGGTGGCTTGTTTTGTGGGCTCCATGTTGATAGTGGTCGTATTGGGGGGAAAATGAAGGCGACATTAAGGGAAATAATAGAAAAGTACAATTTGGATGTACGTCTCACACCAAACCAGAACATCATCTTGTGTGGTATTCGCAAAGCATGGAAGCGCCCAATCACCACTGCTCTTGCACAGGCTGGTTTACTGGTAAGGTTTTTTCACTTTTGGTGTCCACATTATCTTCTGTCCGGGTATTCCATAACTGTGAAATTTTCCCAGAGTTAAAGTCCATTGATTAATATGAGTAGGCCTATATCATTTTTTTTTTCCTGTTCCTTGAGACTTGGTGTTAGGATTTGTGTAACTGAATTCCTTAGTTCCTAGTGAATCATGGAAATGGATTAATCATGAAACTGTTTGTGAGCTAAAGAAAGGATTTGATTTCCTGGTTTCATATATGAAAGAAAGGGTTTCATATATGAAAGAAAGGATTTCATACAAGGCAGTAATTGGGTAGGTCTTGTCAGATGGTTCCATTAAGATTTAGATGGCATTAGCACACAATTGCAAATGTGATGTGCAGTCAAACTATTATAAATGCCACAATATTGCAAGATCTGAATCTTTATTCCCTGTTAGTCATCTATTTTTCCAATAAAACCACAGAGCAAAGGACATCTTTTGAAATCTCATGCAGCCTTTATCAATTTAATAATTAGGTTCGGTAAGGATAGTCTTTGTAGTCACTCAAGTTATTAATTTATCAGTGGACACCTTTTCAGAATTTGTATTTAATGTTATGGATGTAATCACTTATCATGCCAAACAGTCGACCTTTCTGGTAAACCTTTCAATGGTAATTGACATTCAAAATCTTTAACATTCTTGTATAGTATGTCAGAAGGACCCACTTAGCATCTCTGTTTCTTGTTTCATGCCTTTCTACTACTGTCTGAATGATTCTGCTGTTCAGTTGGCAAGTGATGAATTTCTGGGGGTTATTATAGTGCTTATTCGGTTTGCTAGGTCTTTGTTTTGCTTGCTGGTTTTGTTTCATTTTTCTCAATTGTTCTGGTTTTGATTAATATTGCTCATGCACAGCAACCCAAGTATGTAGACCCCCTCAATTTGACTGCAATGGCATGTCCAGCTTTACCACTGTGCCCATTGGCAATAACCGAAGCTGAACGGGGAATACCTGACATCCTCAAACGTATTAGAGCTGTATTCGAGAAGGTGTGTTCATTCAAATGAGTTCATCAGAATTGAACCAAGCTTTTGATAGATGAATGTAGTGAATTGTCAATTGCATGCAAATGTAAATTTAGACTATTTACTGGTAGTCTTTTTTGATTTCAGGTTGGTCTCAAATACAATGAATCTGTGGTAATAAGGGCAACTGGCTGTCCCAATGGTTGTGCCAGACCATACATGGCTGAACTTGGACTTGTTGGTGATGGCCCTAATAGCTACCAGGTATACCAAGGACTGAATTGATGTCCATCTTTTTGTTTGTTTTGTTTCAGTATTACAAATGAGAATTAAAGGAAAACGTAATGAACCATTTTTGTTGTTTTTAAACAGCTTTGGCTTGGGGGAACACCCAATCAAACTTCATTAGCAAGAACCTTCATGAATAAGGTTAAGATTCATGACCTTGAAAAGGTTTTGGAACCTCTGTTTTATAATTGGAAAAGGAAAAGACAATCCAAAGAATCATTTGGCGACTTCACAAACCGTGTGGTGAGTATAGAGATTACTACCTTGCAAGTTATCATCTCTCAACCCATTTGAGGAGAAGTTAGCTTTTTCATGTTGAATTTTTATCCAATCCTATTGAAAATTTCCAGTAGTCTAAAGATATTGACTTCAATCTCTTTTATCAGGGATTTGAAACTCTTCAAGAGTGGGTTGAGAAATGGGATGGTGTGGTGGCTACACGGTCCACATACAACCTGAGACTTTTTACTGATAAGGATACATATGAAAAAATGGATGAACTTGCAAAATTGCAGAATAAGACTGCTCATCAGCTGGCCATGGAAGTTATTCGCAATTATGCTTCTGCCCAGCAAAATGGGAAAGGGGAATGAGTTTCCTACACGTCTTCTGCAATCTTCTTACCTGGCAAAATGGCTTGAGGTGAATGTGGAACAATCTCTCTTTGTATCCCTCTGTGCTGTTACTGGTCGGTAACACCTGTAATGCCAAGTTTCCAAATCTTTTTGTATCACAATTTTGCTTGCTCAGGTTCTTACAAGACCTTTATTTTATATTGTTGATGAACCAGGCCTTGTATCCTATTAAGCCAAAGATTTGTCTGAGTGTTTTTCATTTTATTATCCTGTAACAAGATCTCTTTTACATGCATGTAATCATCAATATGTTTTCTTTTCAGTTTATTATCCAAGAATTACGCAACCAGTACCGGTCCTAGATAATGGAGTGCAAAAGCAACCTGGGAAACGTCTGTTTTTCTGTCATCCAGCAATTCTTGATGGGCAGCTTCTGCATTTTTCATCTGAATTCATTTCGCAGATGTACAACTAACTTGACTTGGTCCTGATTTGGAATTTTCAAGTTTTTGATGTTCCCATTTTTCATGTTTTTCAAATGGGATCGGCTGGATAGCGTGTTGAATTCCTGCATAATTGAGGTTCTTAGGTAGTCATATTCCTTCTTAGTTCATAGTAAACTGCATATGGAAATTGAAGCTTAACCTCCAAAGGTGGCATCTTAAGGCAACTAGTTCAGTTTTAGAAAAAAATGGAAAATTGCTGCGATAATTTTGGAACAGATTTTTATTTAGTGGTGGTACATGTTTACTAAAATCCCCATTTCACCTTTCCAGGGTGTCGCCATTGATGTATTTTACCCAAAAGGAAAGGGGGAATACAAAAGGCAGTCTCTTAGGTTCTTTTGTGGTCATGGTTATTAATTTGTTGCTCGTTAATTCGAATCACGGCAGGGGTGTATTCTTACTTTTTCCATAAAATGTACAGCATTAGCAACATAGTTTGCAATTGTCTGATTGATTACCACTGTATTTGGCGCCACACAGAAATATATTGGAAGCAGATCGAATGATTCATCACATATGGAATGAGAAATAGGTGTTTTGCTCTCCTGTCGTGTAACCGTTGTTTGGTGTGGAGTTGGGGAAGATGCTAGCATAAGTAATGGATTCAACATCATTCCATGGAGCTCAAAAGCCAGGGAAGACGAGTACTGTGTCTAAATTCAAGGAAAACTCGGGCTGTTCGATCAGCAAGGGTGGGTGCTGCAAGCCAACTCCAACACTTTACTAACATTTCCAACAGAATAGGAGGTAAATCCTACGTTTTACCATGAAAAACAGGGTTATTGGGTCCGAAGAATTGGGTTCAATGAAATAGAAGATGAGATTTGAAATAAAGAGGGCTCCCCAATAAAAGCATACAAGCGAGGACAACTTTTAAATTACATCAATGAACATCACATAGAACCTCAAATTCTCAGTTGCGGCAGATACGAGCAGTTGGCATTGTGACACAAATAGGAGCATACTTCTTCTTAGCTTCTGGGGTCCCTCGCCGAGGTTCTTCATCAGCGATGGCGACTCTGGCAATGGAGAAGGCAGCAGCAGCTGCAGCTGCAAACATCAAATCCCTCCTCCCACTGCTGCTCTCTTCTCTGTTCTTCATCTCCACGTTGACTCCCTCTGTGGCTCTTGAGGCCTTGGCCACAATGAGCCCTCTACGTGGGGTTGTCGAAGGCTGTTTGGCCATGGCGGAACCAGTTAGGAATGAGGCTGTCATGGTCATGGATGCCATCTCTGCTCTGCAGATTTCTTGCTTCCTCTCTGTTGCTCAGTGTTTGTGTCTGACAATCACAGGCACGTAAAAGAATGGATTGAACCACTATTAGTTCTAGGAGTGTGAACGGCTCAAGGACTTGTTGGGAGACAACCATCCATTTCCTTATCCCCAAAAAATGATTGGACGAATGGATTAATGCCATGTGTTGCTTTATCTTTGCCAGAATTTGTGGTTATGAAATCCTGTGGCCAAGAGTGGATGTCAAAGGGCTATTCTCGTGCTCAAAACATGCTCTGTTCTCCTTGGACGTGGTTTCAACATGGAAAAAAGTAAATCTTGTGTAAATTCCTGCAATTCATTCCCCGGGATAACTCATGAGGCTTCTATTTTTTACGATTCTAGGGACATCAACATCCAAATTCACAGTTATATCTTTAAATTTCAATTGATTGTTACGAATCCAAATTTACAGTTATATCTACTATTTCTCTTCAATTTATTATAAGTAAGCTCGTGAACCAGATCCAAATTCATTTATTTTGAGTTCGGAGAAGGTGATGCCACCTCCCCTGTTATTTAATGAACTCATTGTTTTTTGCACAACAGGTGAAGCGGCACGCAAGATCTGCATGCATCATTTATCAGTAGCCTAGCAATGCAGTGAAATCTTTTAGATTAACAACTTTATGAAATTCCTCTCGTATAGATACGATATACCATCTCTCATAATCTTTGTAGTTTTACTCGGAGTTATCTCGTATAGATACTAGTTATATAGTAGGTATTTTTTATCTATTTAAGCTTTTTAAATGTGTTTTTTAATAAAAATTTCTAATCATAAATAAAATAGCCATTTAAATAAATAAATAAATAAATAACTATCTATAAATAAATGAAAAAAAAAATCTAACACGTCTATTCGACCTGCCTAGTTGAGGTTTAATGATTTTTTTATAACACAAATAAATTAATGTATAGATTTTATTAACATGTTTTTTGACAACAAGTAAAAAATATAAAAATGAATAAAAAAATTGATGTTTATATATAATAAAATATAATGGTTAATAAAAACATGTAAAATCTCAAAGTTATTTTTAACATAGTAGAAAAATAAGATAATGTTGTAATTGCAATATTGAAACACCATTACCTTAATATTTGTATAATAAGTTTTGTTTTTAAGAAAAAAATGTAAAGGAAAAAATATTTAAAAACAAATTACAAAAGAATGATGATATGAAAAAAAGAAGAAGGTATAAATAGGCCAGATATAGAATAATAAATATTTTAAATATAAAAAAGAAAAATAATATTTTTCTTCCAAAAAAAGTGTAAAAAAAGAGGAAAAATTAAAAAATATAAAGATAAATAAATGGTGATAAATACGTATAATATAAAATGATAAAAATATCAAGTATAAAAAGAAAAAAATATAAGAAAAACTATTTAAAAAAAAAATTAACAAAAAATTACAGAGTTACCATCGCTACAATACCGTTAAAATAAGAAAAATTAAAGAAAATTTAAATTGTGTCATTTGTGCTGTAAAAGATGATTTACTTTTAGTATATGTATGATTATATCTCAAACTCTTTGATGCGAGAAGACTGTTTGATGGTTGTCGTTCTATATCTATATATATATATATATATATATATATATATATATATATATATATTTTGGTAAAAATATAAATGGCTCGTTCAATCTGCTTTCAATCTCTAAATAAAAGAATTTTGAGCACTGCTATTCAAACAGC
>Ga0325411_1000715_pt1 | contig 35407 bp, 30 predicted proteins | sample PopdelMetagenome_13_FD_206181 | JGI IMG/M metagenome (GOLD analysis project Ga0325411, IMG submission 206181) | Populus deltoides microbial communities from Bellville, Georgia, United States - Xylem-PdIQD-R4 | ecosystem: Host-associated > Plants > Phyllosphere > Stem > Wood/Secondary xylem...
CATTCTTTTAATTGCTATTTTTTTGAATTATTTTTTGTGATTGATTTTTTTTTAATTTCAACATTTCACATTTGATTTATTAAAATATATGCTTCAGGGTGTTCTAGAATTGATTATTCTAATTAAATAGCTCGGGTTACGGGGTTTACATTGGTTTTTCACTTATTTTCTTTTTAGATTTCACTTATTTTCTTTTTAGATCCCATTATTGACATTGATTTAAGAAATGTTTTGGTAATGTTGGGGGTACTGAATTTCTTTTATGAAGTCTTGACAATTATAAGTATATGTTTTTTTTTCTTTTCTTTTTCATGATGACTGAAAGTGTCAAAATGGCATGCGAATATATAATCCTTTTCCCCTGTTTCATCCACTTAAATATTGATTTTGTAGTTGAAAAAACATGCTTCATTCTTTAATAATTTAGACTTAAATCTTAGAGATTTGTTAAACTCATCTTGATCATGTAAAAGGTATAATCACTTGAAAGTATCTCTTATTGTCTAACAAGAAAAACCCACTCCATCAAAAGCATAAGAACTCATCCAAGATAAGAGGTGCTCGGTGGAGAAGAATCTGGCCACCTTTGATTTAATATTCTGTTATTATCATTTTTTATATTATTTTCATTAATTAACTATAATCACATGAGAATAATAACATTTCCTTTTTTTCTATTGCTAGTGAAAAGGACATCAAAAAGATAAATCCCCTTCCTTCTTTCATATCTAACAACTGAATCGGCTGGCCGAAAAGTCAAATACAACTAAATAAACATCAAATTGCTGATTATTTTGTTTAAGTTTCCAATGGATTCAACTTCCAGGATGATTTACAACTTCCAACTGGCCCTGCAAACTCTGTGGTGTCAAGCCCACAAAGCTCGGCTCAAACTTCTATTTGACGTGCTTTGTCATTGCCATTAGACATGCTTCCTTCCCACAACTCAGGCAGTTCCTTCCTAATCCAAGAGACAACGATAACAGGTCCGAGTGTAGAAGGCACCTACATTCACCATTAAGCAAGGAAAACTCAGATAAATACAAATGTTTTTAAACCACAAGAAATATATCGAAACCTGGAACGTCAAAAATACATATCGAAATGGGGCAAGCAAAAAAGAATACTAATGGAATGTTGCAAGTACAGAAGATTAGGAAGTTCTTTGCACGGTATTTAATCTCTTGTGACATAAAAAAAAAGCAACACAATCCGGCATGCAAAAGGCATGTATATTCCAACTATAGTATTCAACAAATAAATACATTGCCAATAGAAGTACCAGATAGAGAAGAGCAGGTTGCGGTGAGTGAGTCAGAACACCAGCAGCTAAAGCAGTTACTAATCCTATGGCATATCCAGGAAGAGCATACCATATGTATCTATGTCCCTTGGAAGAATGTAAATCTAAGAGATTCATGGGATCTCTGCTCTTCCGGTAGTCAAAACAAAGGACTAATGCTAGAAGCATGGCAGGTATAGCCTGCAAGAACAACATTATCGAAATAAAATGTGACATCTTTCAATATTTTCCCTGGAACAGCACAAGGTGCCAAAATCATCCATGTACAAAAACATCCAGTAAAATTTTGGTGTGCAAGCATGCATGCAAATAAATTTAACAAATATCTTTACCAAAATTAAGTTGCAAAGAAAGCATATCATCTTGTGTATCATAGGATAACTTCATGTTCCAAGCATGCGGGCAGTAAAATCATTATTCATAACAGCTTAGCTTTTACTACCAGAAAGAATAGCTTGGAACAAGAGTAACATTAAAATCAGTTCTTGGTAGGCCTCTGAATCAGAAAGGTAGAAGAAACAAAGTATAGCCAGGGGCGAAGTGATTACGAAGATTTTTAACCAATAGGTCCCAATGATCTTGTATCTTCATCATTCTATATCTACATGCATGGTAAGAAGATATGGAACCATGGGCTCCCATGGAAACAATCTGACCTCAGACTGCAAGAAGTCTACCTATCATGACTGGACTAAATACTGTATGTGAATCCATTAAAGGGATTAGAAGCAATAGATCAACGACCGAGAAATCCAAGAGCATGATGCAACAAGGAAATTTACAGAGAACTGGTATTTAGAATGATCGCACAAAGAACTGCTCACTCACCATCTTTTATAAAAGCTTATGTAGCAGAGATCACCTCAATAGAGGTTTCGAGTTAATACTATACAGATGCACCTGAAATTTAGCATGACTGCTCAATGAACAGCTTATTCAGCATCTTTAAAAAACAATAGCCTAACAAAGATGGGGGAGGGGGACAGGTTGTTGGGGCTAACACTACACAGATGCCCCTGGTGTCCATTTGAGAAAACTTTAAGCAGAAACTTTGATGTCAAACCATCACTATTTTGAATGGGGGGACAGCATGTCTTATAGACTTGATAAATACTACGCAAGATCGCTAACAAAAAAAAATAAAAAATGCTAACATACCATGTCGCCAAGACCAAGCATCATGAAATCTGTAGCATTTCCTCCAGAAGCTGTACTACCCAACAAATTTCTGGGAAAGACTATTTTCACTGGCAACTCAAGCTTCTTCGTAATCAATTGCAAACCTGGAAGACTCAAACTATTGGCCACCGTATGAATAGGATTTGATGCTTGTTGCGTTGCCACTGATACCATGACATTGGCACCAAAAATTCTCTCCGAGAAGAATACCCAGAAAATGTCATATACGAACAAGCATGCAAGGAGAATTGCACATATTTTGATGTTCGGAAGCCTTACATGACTCACAAATGCAATGCAAATTGAAATACCCAACAGATTGTTCAGTATCCAATGCCCAGAAACAAGCCATGCAGAAACGGTTAGAAAGCATGACACCAACAACAACCCTTGGATTCGTGTAAATGACTTTGAACAGCAACGAGACACATGCGGGTCTGCCAAGCCATAACGTGACTTTATATAGGCAGCAAACGGAGAGAGGGAGAAGAAGAGGGATGAAACAGAGGCAATGGCTGTAAATGCAGTAAGGAGCTGTGAGACAGACGAAAACAGGTAAAACATCATCAGCAAACTGCAAGAACTCATTATCGGGATCATTAGTGCTTGTGACCTATCCAATGTAATGGATGCTTCTGACCAGTCACGGTTTCTCTCCATTTCTTTGCCATAATTTAAAGCTCGAAAAGCAGACCCAAATGTTACAGCTACTGCTGTCACTATAAGGGTAACAGGTGCAGGTTCCAGCAAACACAAAAGTTTCCACAAGGTCTCCATGACAGAGAACCAAACTATTTCAAACCAGTCTTTCTTACTAATAAAAAACCAAGAAAGTCTGGCCACCAATTTTGCAGTCAAAGTTGCATCCTTTGTCCCATGAACACTTGAATAAAGATATTCTTGGAACCTGCAAAACAGTGCGGTCCTGTAAAAAGAAACATAAGTGAACACAGAACACTTCAAGCTTCTGTTGCATATATCAACAAATTCAATATTTTCCATTCCCGGCCAGAAGTATAGAACACAACTTAAATACAACACGCGTAACAACCTAAGTGATGAATAATTCCCACTTTCTTTGCCTTCCCTAGCTTAGAATGTCAACCAACATGAAACAATTCCAATCCAAATTAAAATCAAGCAAGCACATTTCATTTCTCAAAACAACCAAGACAACAGCAGCCTCAACTTTACTGAACCAGTGACAATTATGCTGCCAATTTAAGTTCAAATTTTCATTTTTTTTCCTTCTAAAAACCCTTCTGAAACCAAACAAAAAGACTCAAAATTTCTTTATTATCTCAAAAAATGAACAAATTCAAAACACAAAATTTCCCGGTAACCAACCTACAGGCTATTAACTCAAAACCACTAACTAACATGTAGAGCTTACAAGCAGAGAACAAGAAAGAAAGAAAATAAAATGAAAAAGGTAAGAAAAATTTACAACTAAAGATCTGAAACCAAAAGAAAAGAAATTTCAAAATGGGAAATCAGGGTCTGAGAGGAAGGACTGACCTGGGACTTTTTGAAGAGGCTGAAAACACACACACACGCGCTCTCTCAGTCTATCATCAGCCCATTTTCTGTCTGGCTCTGGGAGCTGCCTGAAAACGGACAACAAAAGAGAAACAAAATTACGATGATTTGCAAACTAGCCCCCGTTTTTGTATACAGGGAAGCGTGTGTTGCTACTGGCTAACCAGTTTTCTCATTGCTAGCTACGTGCCTGTGCTGTGGTCTGCCGGGGCTGGTTCACCCGTTTCTGTTTGATATGTTACGGGCCAAACTCCAAGGTTTATAGTTGAAGACAACTTATAAACTCTTTAGACCTCCATTTTATGCTCGTGTGGACCATGAGACCACCATTGATAAGCCTGCCCCAAACACTAGCCCACTTCCGATAAGCCTACCCTACAAGTCGTTCTACATTCCCAGAAACCTCAGCATCCTTATAAAAGCCAGCCCAGCTCATGGCCTAAGCGAGAGACGGACTGGACGGGTGAATGATCCATGCTTGATTTTCCTAAAAATAATATTAATTTGAATTTTATTAAAGTCAGACTGGATGTCGCTTAAATTTTAATTTGATTTATCATTTAACCATATCAACTCCCTGCCGAGTTTAACTGCCAAACTCGACAAAGTTTAATCAAACTACTTTGAAGATGTTGCAATCAAGAGGGGGTGAATTAAAGAAACTTAGGTGGAGAGCTTGTTTAAGATTCAGATCTAACAACCGTGAATGAGTTGGCTACTTAAGATTAATAATGGGCCGGGGGAGTGGGAACAAAGCGACCAGAGTTGCATCTGTTTAATTAAGGTTAGTTTGTTTTAGATATTGCACCTAGCTACCAACTCTTGATAATGGTGGTAATATATAAATGATAAATAAACATCAAAACAGGTGTTAAATAAATACTGTTAATTAAGGTTTCAAATCCTCTCTTTGATTAGCATCTAGCTATGCATGCAAAAGGTTGGTTCATCATAGGCTCCAATACCGTTAACGAGATGATGCAGAGGTTTATTCATTAGAATATTATGATCACACCACTGCTTTTTTTTTTTTTTTTTTAAGAAACTAACATCTGCATTATTAATTAACGTGTTTACTCCATATATATTAATATGTCTTTAATGAATATTATTTGAATTTCATAAATATTGTAGTAGGAAGGTTTTCAACGCCACCCCAGCCCACCCCAGCCACAACCTTGTTAGTTTCCTTGCCTACGCGCAAGTGCCTCCCCCTTTTAACTTGGTATGCCAATTTGCCAAATTTCGTATAAATAGTCCCTATAGCTGATGGAACCAAATTTCGAAAATATATCTTCTTTCCTATTCAAATCTCTCCATCGTATTTCCTTCGTTTTGCTTTCTCTATTTCTCACAAGTAGAAAAACTAACTAAAAAGACTGAAAATAACATAAAATTGATGAAAGGACCAAACCATAAACATAACGGTTAAATATATAATTTATAAAAGACCAGTTAATTGATTTCTTAAACATCAGGGACCGAGTTATAGTTAGAGTTTTTGTTTTGGATCAAACAGTTGAATAGCAGGAATACAGGGTTTGTTGATGCATCCATTACAAGGAAGGAAGGAAGGGGGGGAGAGAGACGCACAAGGCTGCGGCTTCATGTGGACAAGTAGCCATAAAGGGGACCGCCAGGCACTCACAAGTCGCAAGGTGGCTGGAATTCTCAACAACGAATCCCCCTTCGTCTTCCCCACACAGACAAAACTTTCTCGCTAGGAAACAATGACTTCTAAAACGTTATCTTCACCAACCCAATATATAATCCATCCACCACCAATTTTCACACCAAAGACTGGTGCTTGTCTTCCCTTTCAAGACTCTTATCATAACACGATTAATTAATCTATTTCTTTACGGGTCCCATATACCAAGTTCGGTCCATTGCTTTCCCTTCCCCTCTTGCACTTCTCTCCGCCATCTCTTTCCAAGACAGACGAAAAACCACCTTGGCAACTTCAAGTCACAGTGCTTCTTGGATATTGCCAACATCTTTCACTACTAAATTCCCTTCCTCTCCTTAAATACAGCTGACACACCTTGCCAAAATTTAACCTTTCCCTTTTCAGTTTCTTCTTTATCTCTTTTTTGCTTCCTTGAATAGGATCCCAAGTCCTACCTCTCGTCACATGGACTGGATTGTCCATGTCTGGTTAAGAACATGAGCAATGCATGAGTTAGAGCTGACACCCCTCCGGTTGTAGATTCCCTTAATGTCCCTTCTCTTTCATGTCATAAGCGTCTGATTTCAGTTCCTTTCAGCGTACAAAACGCATTGCTGCCATTCAAGATCCATCTTAATTCTATAAAGCTAACGCCCCCATCTCCCATTCAAGATGGATTTAGCAGTAGCCATATTACTGGTATTGTTGAATTTGGCATCATGGTGCACTTGCTCAGATAGCCGGCTTCTTGTTAAGATGACCCTGGTTCCCAATGCTTCCAAAATTGGTGGCTGTAATATATCTCTTACTGTCTTATTGATACATCATCAATTCTTTATTTATGAAGCATTAATTAATTACTATATACTATTTTATCATTAACCCTTGTTTTCTTCTTCCTTGTTGGTGAATATTGTTATTCGTAGTTTGCTTGGATGGAAGTTTGCCAGCGTATCACTTGCACAGAGGATTCGGTGCTGGTGCACGCAACTGGCTTCTGCAATTTGAGGTAAAATCCTTATGGTAGAAGGATACTTTAAGTATTCATTAGCTAGTTTAGTTGATAATGAAGTCATTAACACGGTCATGGCATGTTAAGCGATCCAGAATTAAATCAATTGCAGTCTTTCTTTACTTCTTCTCCAATTCAAAATTTAGAATTTGATATTTAAAAGGTTTTATTCTTCTAAATAATAAATATACCATATCAATATAAAAAACATGTTTTTTATTTAATAACTGAAAAAATAATTTAGTCGTAGTTGATACATAAATATATTATAAAACCCAATGCATAAATTCATCTGAAAATAGATGAATGTTAGAAGCTATCATGATAAAAGTTCATTGGTTTATTATAATAGGGTCAGTAGTGTACCACACAAAATCGGTTCACAAAAGGTATCCAATGAGAACTTGCCATGTAGGCAGTATTCTTTGGTGAATGTACAGTGACCTTGGGGAGATGTGTTGACCTTCGTTAAGTTTTGTATGGTTGGAAGATTTAGGAAACCAATACGACAAAGTGGGTTTCATTTGCCTAGGGTCTCGTGCATCATGTTGCCAGTGCAACTTGCAGCTCGCTTCACCATTTCAGAGACTGTGCAGATCTGTGGCCTGGATTCGTCTGGTCTTCTGCTAAAGAGGGTAGAAATTCATTATTGGTGTAGCAGGTTAAAACTATTGATGGGCTTGCAGTAAACTGGAAGGTAGAACGTGTGAAAGTAACATATCAACTCTCAATTTGTGAAGTCATTTCATAGGAATACAGCAATTTTGATCGCTACAATAATCCAGTTGTCACATCTATTACTCCCGCCATGTTTATTGAGAAATTTTGCTCATTTCGTGACCTCAATGGCCCTACGAAAAGGAAAATGCCGAAAGAAGTTAAAGAGCTGCAAAAGATGCACCAAAGAGTACGTCCCACGATATGGTCTCAAAAGAATTGCTGGTCCAAATGGGAAAATCATTGGTCTAGATTCCAAACTTTCAACCTAAGCAAAGCCTTTGATGTAATAACTAACAGTCCCTATTGTTGCCCATCAGTTTTGGTTTTGGTTTTGGCTTGCAGCTTAGGCATTAACTTAACCATGGTGGCAGTGGTGACCAGTTGGAATATATAGAAGTTGCAAATAATACGAGGAAAAAAAAAACTACAAAAGCTTGAAAATCTTAAAAAGCTTCAAAAAGAAGATTCTCCAAAAAAGTTAATGTTTAGGTTTTTTTGACACGAGAAAACACACCCACACCAAGGAAGGGGTTTGGATTGACTTTTAGGGAAATGAAAATAGTTGGTGGGATCCAGAAATGTGAAATTGGGAAGCTGAAAGTTAACAGGAAGTAAAAAATGATTATGATGTTTGATAGGGAGGTGGATGGTGCAATGATATCCAATCATGCTTGGAGAGAGCCCAAACGCGGCGGGGATCTACCCTTTACATGAACAAGTTGGAGGATTTCAATGGAATCCTAAGCAACAATGCCTCTCTTAATCCAGGTAATTAATCACCTTGTTATCCAAAATCTAATTGCCCATTATTTAGTTCACAGAAATCTAGCATATACATACATGACATGTCCATGTTCTTCATGTCTTGTTTCACGTGATATATAATACAGTCGACAGACAGCTACTGCTTCTAGGCTTCCAGCTAGCTTCTCTCCTTTTCCAGCCTTTCCTGCTTTTCTTGTCTCTGAAAAAAAAAAAAAAAACGAAAGCCCTATTTTATTGTCTTCAGGGGTCAATAATACTCCCGAGAATGTGTTAGTGAGTTTCAGACCAAAAAAATTAGTACAGAAAGAGATAAACACAGATGAGAAATCTTAATAGCTTGTTCACATGATCGACTTTTGGTCCTGTCTCATGTTCAAGATACAAAACATTAATTACCACCTAAATCTTGTATGGATTTATGTACTTTTTTAATAGCTTGTTTACATATACAAAGAAAAAGCTTCTCAGTGCAATTGCAAAAAATGGCAGTGATTTCTCAGTGTGTTTGAAGCAGAATACTAGCATTTAGTCACAGGCTACAAATTTAATGGCAAAAAATGGCATGATTTTATCATCCTCGTGTGTAGAATTGGTCTTCTTGTTGTTGTTTATTCAAGTTAATTAACCATCAAATTCTGTTTTCTTTATCAGATTTTTACAATTGGAACCGTGTGAAGCTTAGATATTGTGATGGAGGTTCGTTTTCTGGAGATGCCAAGTTCGACAATGGGGTAGTCCGCTCACCTAAAATTTTCATTCCTTTTGTTGTCATGTTGGTTTTGGAGTTCAAAGCTTAAAGCTTAAAGCTTAATCATAATCTTGCTAAAATCTAGTGAACTTAAATATATACATTCATCTCTGTTTAGTCAAGTAAGAAAATTTTGTTTGTTGCACAAATTTTCTTGCACCAAACATCAGATTAAAGCTTAGCTAACTTGATCCGTTTGGTGTGCATGTGATTGAAATAGACATCAGTCCTTTACTTTAGAGGGAAAAAGATTTGGGAAGCAATCATTCTTGATCTTCTCTCCAAAGGCTTGATGCATGCACGCAAGGTAAAAATCTCTCAATGGAATTATTGAACGTGCCTCTTCGTTTTGAATAGACTATTGTCTTCTGCTTAAAATCATCCCAGAAGTGGAAATGTGATCTTTGTGGTCATAAATTTGATTGTAGTTTTGAACAATCATTCCATCTCTTCTCTAGGCTTTGCTTTCAGGTTGCTCTGCTGGGGGTTTATCATCCTTTCTCCATTGCGAAAACTTTGCCAGGATATTACCGAGGAATACCAGTGTGAAATGCCTGAGTGATGCCGGTTTTTTCATGGACGAGTCAGTTTGCTCTTTCTTTTATGAATGTGCAGTATAATTTGTTTTCTGTCTTTTTATTTATGTTTTCATATTTTTTGTGCTTGTTCTTACAGAAGAGACGTCACTTTGAACCACACTATGAGGAACTTCTTTGAAAACCTTGTTTCTCTACAGGTACAACTTACTGAAATCTGTGTTCCATTGCGCGTGCTAAATCATGAATCTTGTGTTGATATTTTGAACTTTCCGCGGCAGGGGATTGAAGAGAATCTCAATAAGAACTGCACTAGTTTCCTCAACAACCCAAAACTGGTACCTTTTACTGAAGCCTCCTGTCTAAACTTTTAGTCTGGTTTTTGCTAACTCGGGTGGTAATTGCATTTATCTTGTATTGGTGCAGTGCATGTTTCCGCAGTATTTCTTGAAATACATCACAACACCATTCTTCATCTTGAACACAGCCTATGATGTTTACCAAGTAATTTCTGTCTCGGCCTTCATTTATCTGAAATCGCGTAGCAGCATCGCTTTGTATTTTTATGTTCATTAGACAATAAAGAATGATTGAAACTGCCAAATTTAACAGTTCCATCATGCATTGGTTCCACCTTCCGCTGACACAAGAGGACACTGGAACCGTTGCAAGCTTAACATAGCATCATGTAACACACGACAGCTTGACATATTGCAAGGTTGGTCTCTGCTTGGGCATTATCCATCCTGTATATGAGCTCAAAGTTTTGCAATTTGAATAAACTGAAAACATCTCGTATCCAGATTTCAGGCAAGACATGCTGGTGGCGTTGCTATCATCTCGCATATATTCTAGAAGAGGGGGAATGTTTATAAATTCATGCTTTGCTCATTGCCAAAGTGAGTCACAAGACACATGGTTTGCGCGAGACTCCCCGCAAATACACAGTAAGGTACATTGCTAACATAATGCCCGTTACACTCTAGGAAAATCTTAGATCACCTGCTTTAAATTCAGGCCATGTTTTATCAGCTCAAGATCATGGATGAATCACTCATAAAATCTTTGAAAATCCCGAAGCCAACATTGTTCTATGTAAAGGTTACTGCAATAGTTAAGACATACCATCTCTTATGTTTCCCTTTCTTCTTAGTTTAAACTACTTGCAAAACTTAAATTGTTTGGCATTGTGAGTAAAATCTCGACGTCCTTTTTCAGACCATTGCAGAAGCCGTTGGCGACTGGTATTTTAGTAGAAATACAAGCAAGTTAATTGACTGTGCATATCCTTGCGGCACCTCCTGCCATAACATTGTAGCATAGTTCATTGCATAGGTATGTCAGTTTCCTCGCGACCTCAGGTATATTTATTATCATTGGCAGATCACCTCGTGTTCTTGTTGATGAAGTGCAAATGTTGCAGGTTTCGTACACGGGAAAGACATAGATGGGAAAACAGAGATTTTTACTAGCTTCGTTGCTAGAATCCTGGAGATACCATGAAAGAAAAAGAAGAGTGTAAAGAAGGGATGCTAAAGGAAGTGCAGGAAACGATTGATGGAGTTCAGAACATATATTTTTTTTTTTACTCTAGAGGAAATCATAAGCTGGTGAGAAATATAGTAAAATCAATATCAACACAGAGAAGGTTCACAGATTTTTTCAAGTTAGGCAGTGAAAAAATTGAAGGCTTTAAATAGGATGACGATGACATCAAGGAGGAGAGTGATAGAGAGAGGTCTCAAAAACTTGTTGAGATGGGAATTATGGTGAGGATGTTTAGTATTTACAGGAGTGATTGATTCAAAATGTTCTCTTCTGTGGCTGCCTATAATCACATTTCTTTTTTCTAATAATATTTGCTGCTGGGGACGAAAATACCAGGGAATCCAATTCTATGCTTGAAGTCATGTGGTATGAAGGAGGAGGTATAATATATAATCAAGGGTTCAGCTTTTGTTCAATGAAAAGAGGAGAGGATTAATCACGCATTCGTTTAGCTGGGAATAATTCTGTAGCGTAACAGGTAGCGAGCACAATGCTATAGCTTTAATAATTCTCCATGTCCTTGATTGGATATCACTTCTCTACGCTGGGAATCCAACGTCCAAAGCAAAATGAAAGTCATGATCGGAATAAGTCATCCTTGTCTGACAAAAGAAACTTCCTTACAACATCAGACCTGGGTTAGAATTACGGATTAGGCCCTACTAACCCATCTTGCCTTTTGTAGATAATATGTACACACTGTTGATTATTTTCATGAAATTATCACTTGCAGCGTGGTCGCTACCAATCACGAACCCTATTTGAATTGAAATTGAAATTGAAATCCATTAAAAGATAAGAAATTTCCAACTGGACCCTCCTAGTGAGGGTCGTGACTAAGGAAACTTACAAGTCATTACAATTACATGCAAGGACAGACAGTAATTTCCACCACTTCCAAACATTCTGCCACCACATCCTTATTCCAACCCGAACAAAAATCCACCACCATAGCAACTTTACCAGGCGGCACTCGATCACCACACCACCACTTCCCCTCCTTCCACCACCACTGCTGCAGCCGTCCCGCCAAAATTCCCAAAACATCCTTACAAAACCCACTAACAAAAAAGATAAAAAAAAATACCCCTATATATTCATTACTAACCATGCAAATTAGCCGTTATAAAATAAACCCAACAACTGGGCCACCAAAGCCCCATTCTATTTTCAGTCTCCATCTTCTATACTTGCAAACAAACGCAACATAAAGCTCTTCGAAAACACAAGGAGACAGCACTTTAACACTAGCAAAAGTTAATGCAGTAGAAGTGGTGTATTGTTCAAAGGGATGCCTGGGGATTCAATTACTGAAACATCTGGTGGTTATGGTGGTGGAGATGAGAACCGGCCTCTCAGGAATTTCAAGCTGAATGAATCAACTTTTTTGGCTTCCTTGATGCCTAAGAAAGAGATTGGTGCTGATCGCTTCGTTGAAGCTCACCCTCAATATGATGGCCGTGGTGTCATCATTGCTATCTTTGGTATACTTTATATAAAAAGAACCCATCTTTTCTTTTTGCCTATGATATTAAAAAAACCATTGCTTTTGTGTCGTTATTATGAAGAATTGATTGATAAAAAAGGAACCCCTTTTCTCTCCTTCTCTCTGTGATTGTGGGATATAAAGATCATGACTTTGTAGTTATTAAGGATTGATTGGATTTATGGTTTAGATTCTGGAGTTGATCCGGCTGCCTCTGGATTACAAGTGACATCAGATGGGAAGCCTAAAGTGCTTGATGTTATTGATTGGTAAGTTTAAAATTTTTAAATAATTGGCGGGATTTTGTCTTTTTTTATTTATTTTATTACTAGCAATCTTATTGTTAGTAGTAATTTTAAAGTTTGAAGTTTTGTGTGTGTTTTATGAAGTACTGGGAGCGGAGATATTGATACTTCAAAAGTGGTGAAGGCTAATGCAGATGGTTGCATTCAAGCAGCTTCAGGTCTGGTTTGGCTAGAATCACGAACGATTGCTTATTTTCTTTGTGTGTGTTAACCTTTTGACGTCGGTAATCACTGAGTGTTCTAAGATTTGCTGTAGTTTTTTCAATCTGTACTTCGGTTTTTAATCAGTTCTTCCCTTTCCCTTTCCTTTTTCTTTTAAAAAAAGGTGCTTCTTTGGTTGTCAATTCTTCATGGAAGAATCCTTCTGGTGAATGGCATGTGGGTTACAAGTTTTTGTTTGAGCTACTCACTGACACACTGACTTCTCGTTTGAAGGTAAAGCAATATAATTTGGAACTTGAGAAAAAAAGATCTTAAGCATTTGTTAATTTCAATGATAAGAAAAAAACTCTCCTTTTTTCCATTTGCTGACAGAAAGAGAGGAAAAAGAAGTGGGACGAGAAAAACCAAGAAGAAATCGCCAAGGCTGTAAAGCATCTGGACGAATTCAACGAGGTTGTATGAACATATTGCTTCTGCATTTATCTGTTACATGTGTATCAGTCATTAAAAAGTGTAAATGCTATTTCATTCAAATTTCAGACATGTGTATTGGGCAGTCAAGTTTCTGGTTTCCACATACAAACTTCTCCTCAAATAAAAAAAACCTAGAAGATCGCATTTGTTGCATTCAATGAATTAAGCTGAAACTAAAATCAGCACTCGGGATGTATTCATAACATTTTGCCAACTTTGGTGAACCAGTGATTGCCGAGGCATTGATGTTCTTGATGCTCCCATAGTCTGCACATTTCTCTGTATTCCTGCATAATTCTTTAAGATATGCTTGTTTCCAGAAACACTCCAATCCAGAGGAAGCAGACTTGAAAAGGGTTCGTGAAGACCTTCAAGCCAGAATCGATTTGCTACGGAAACAGGCTGATGTGAGTGCCAGGTTCTTTTAATCCATTCCTCTTCCCAAACTATTGTTGTTTTCCTGAAAATGCAAATCTCTTTTCTATATTTTAGAGCTATGATGACAAGGGGCCTGTCATAGATGCTGTTGTATGGCATGATGGAGATTTGTGGAGGGCTGCTCTTGACACACAGAGTGTTGAGGATGACTCAGATTGTGGACAGCTAGCTAACTTCGTACCGCTTACAAATTATAGGTATGCCATAGTTAAAATTTCTTTATATTTATATCCCAGAAGATGCCTTTCATCTTTTCAGACTCACTATATCTTTTGAAGATTACTTTCTGCTGATTATAGTTCATTCATTTACAATTAATTGTTTCATAAATTTGTTCATCATGTGTAGTGTAGAAGGAAAGACATCCTTTTTGAACTTAAAGCTATTAGTAGTTTAGGTATACACAGCACGGTTCGGTCTGTATAAGTTTATCCACTGTATGTTTTGATAAGCTTAGAGAACGTGAGCCTTGCTCCTTCCACATTTGCAAATGTGTGCACATTGTAATGGACGATCAATACCCCTACATGCAGCCCTTCTCTCTGTTTGGATGAAAAACTTGGCATCTGACCTGGTTTTGGCTGCATTCTCAAGCTTTTGAGGAATTTTAATCAAACACTTCTGCTCAGATCCTGAAATCCTTGTTAGTAGTTTTTTTAGCTATTGTTAACGTTGGAAAGTCTAGTGAACTAAATGAGTTAGTAGATCTTTTACACGATCTGGATACCTAACTAATTCAATGGAAAATGCTCTTTCAGGATTGAAAGGAAGCATGGAGTGTTCAGCAAGTTAGATGCCTGTACATTTGTTCTTAATGTTTATAGTGACGGAAACATTTTAAGTATTGTAACGGATTGCTCGCCTCATGGAACTCATGTTGCTGGTATTGCTACAGCCTTCCACCCGAAGGTACTGCTATTTAATTTACTTTAGTTTTTCGTTTTTCTTTCTTTCTTTTAGAAATGACTTGATTTCTGTCATTTTTAACTATGTCAGGAGCCGTTATTGAATGGAATTGCACCCGGGGCCCAGTTGATATCTTGCAAAATTGGCGACACACGTTTAGGTTCAATGGAGACAGGCACTGGCTTGATCCGGGCCCTAATAGCTGCTGTGGAGGTATGTATAATTTATTTCTTTTTCTCAAATCAGTTGTAGTTACCGAAATACTAGCTAAATCTCTCCTTGCAAGAGGACATTGTGAGTTCAAATTCCCTTTCCCCGGAACAAACAAAATGCGGGGCAGGGGGGGTAATGCTGTGATAAATAGTATTTTGAATTCTTTTTGTCCATTCTCGAGGATTGCTGCACTGTCATTGTATTGTCCAATCTGTCATTCAAAGGTTTGTTTACTTTAACATATTGTATTATTGGTGATGTGTGCATTGTACAAGGCAATTTGTTTTTTTTTAAATAGTTCATTAACTAATGACACTTTCGTTTTTGCAGCATAAATGTGATCTCATCAACATGAGTTATGGGGAACCAACGTCACTGCCAGATTATGGTCGCTTCGTTGACCTTGTTAATGAAGTATCAAATCCAAACCTTGCAATTTCAGCTTTGATAAGTGTTTATCTTCTTTTCTGTATTTATTCTTTCACAATCTTATATGCTATGGGTTACCATTGCTTTTAATTAGGTGGTGAACAAGCACCGTCTTATATTTGTGAGTAGTGCTGGCAATGGTGGTCCAGCATTAAGTACTGTTGGTGCTCCTGGTGGCACAACTTCAAGCATTATAGGTGTTGGTGCATATGTCTCTCCTTCCATGGCTGCTGGTGCTCATTCTGTGGTTGAGCCTCCTTCTGAAGGACTTGAATACACATGGTATACTAATTTCCTTTTGCCTGACTCTATATTTAGGTTTCTGCAAACTCAACATGAGGCCATTGCTATTGTTTGAACGTGAATGCTTTGTAATTTGTTGAAATGGGATGCAGGTCAAGCCGAGGACCAACTTCTGATGGAGATCTTGGGGTCAGTATTAGTGCTCCTGGAGGGGCTGTTGCTCCTGTCCCTACCTGGACTCTTCAAAAACGCATGCTTATGAATGGAACATCAATGGCATCTCCATCTGCTTGTGGTGGAGTTGCATTACTTATTAGTGCAATGAAGGTTCTCGTTTACCATTCTATTCCTTTTTATCCTCCTTTTGCCCTTGTTGCACGGTTGGTTCTACTCTGTCAGTGTTAAATTAAAGCTTCTTGTGGGAACATCATTTGCGCAGGCTGAGGGTATTCCTGTAAGTCCATACAGTGTAAGGAAGGCCCTTGAGAATACATCCGGTCCTGTAGGTGAATTGCCAGCAGATAAACTATCCACTGGACAGGGGCTTATGCAAGTTGACAGGTTAGATTTTCTTCCTAGGCATCTGTTCCTTTACAATTGTCATCTGTAGTCTGTCTTAACTTTTTTTTGCATGACAGAGCCCACGAATATATAAGGCAGTCCCGGAATATTCCATGTATTTGCTATGAAATAATGGTCAATCAATCTGGAAAATCAAGTAAGTATAGGTGATGTCTTCCAGCTCCATGCATAACATGCAAACACTAGACTTTTTCGGTCTGATCATTATGCTACTTTGAAATTTTGAAAAAAAAGTGATATTTGCTTACTATTGTATAGTTATTTTAAAATAATTGCTATGCCCCTCATGATAATTCGTTAACTATTGGGGGATTTTGCCTGATATTCGGAGATAATCCTGCCTCGCCTACAACTGATTTCATGAATTTTTAGAGGCTTTTTAATTTTTTCAAGAAAGTTTGAGCTATTGTTCACTAGCGATCAAGTTTCTTCTGCCCGTGTCGGGATTGAAGAATTCTAGTAGATTTTGGATTATCAGTGCAAAGAAATCGTAACTCTATTTATGATGCATTTTTGCTGCAGCTCCTACTTCACGAGGCATCTACCTGAGGGAGGCTAGTGCTTGCCAACAACCTACAGAGGTGCAGGCATTATTAAACTTGATGCTGATTATTATTGTGAAAAATATGCATGCATACATGTGATAATTCTGTTTGAGCTTGTTGAATTCCTGGAATTCTCTTTGTATGCGTTTGTTAAGGTTCTGGTTTTTTTCAGTTTAAAACAATCATATAGTTATCATCAGCATAAATCATGTTAATGCTTCATGGGACATGCCTTGGCTGAGAAAGAGCATGACGTTGCACCTAGTGTTGATCGCTATGATTATTGCAACCCAAGTTCTGCTCTTGTTTCCTCTGCCTGAAAACCATATTTTGTTGGGAAATGTTGATTGGAAATCTGTTTATTCAATTGAAACAGGGAGGTGGTTCCTTTTTTTATTTACTATCTAGCTTGATTTGTGTATTATATGCAGTCATTTGCCAGCACTAGTTTATTTTGTAGATTTTTGTTTCTTTGTTGGTAGGTGCCTATATTCCCTAATGTTTTCTCATCTTACTATTTTTTTTATCACAACGGAGTGGCACGCATTTTCATTTTTATCATGCAGTGTCATCAGGCGGTGTCAATACCTGTAGCAATTGGTGTCCTTACTGCTGGTTTATAGCTTATAAATGCTATATAAATGTACACATAATGAGTTGTATGAAATATTATAATATTTGATTATTTAGTCGTACAAGAATTCCCTCCTTTTTTATCTATCTTATGCATCACATTGATAGGAAAGGGTATGTCTTCTGGCAACAAGTTTTTTCAGTTCCACGGTATCTGTCATTTTTATAACAAAAGCAATATTTTTGACAGTGGACGGTGCAAGTCCAACCAAAGTTTCATGAAGGTGCAAGTAACTTGGAAGAATTGGTTCCCTTCGAGGAATGCATTGAGTTACACTCTACTGAAAAAGTTGTTGTGAGGGCTCCTGAGTATCTCCTTCTCGCTAACAATGGGCGTAGCTTCAAGTTAGTTAGCATCACTCAGCTCCGTCTTCTCCTTTTGATGAATTCTTGAATTTTTTCAGATCGTGGATGTTATTTACATTTTGTTTTGCCTATTTTGACTTTCTGATCATTTCACTCCTTTATCTTCGTTTTTTTAACTCTTTTGGCAGATTGTTGAGGCTCTATACACTGAAATGATATGAAAATACCATAAACTGGTTCTACTCTTTAACTTGTATGCCGGATTATCATTAGGCAGACATCATGAGAATCCTCAGAACCGCATGCAAACAGATATTTGTTTATGCACATCATGCTAAGATAGCCATCTGTTTTTCCCAACCTTCTGACGTGGAACTATTTTGAGATTCTCTCTCACTGTCTGTTATTAGTCTAATTTATAAGTTTCAGCATTATGGTTTCGAATTATCTGTTGTTTCTGTTCTCGCTAGCAGGATCTTATTTAGATGTTGAGAGGTATTTCATTTAGTAATGTGTGTTTCTTTTCTTTTCTTTTCAGCATAGTGGTTAATCCCACCAAGCTAAGTGAAGGTCTACATTATTATGAAGTATACGGGGTTGATTGCAAAGCACCATGGCGTGGTCCCATTTTCAGGATCCCAGTCACCATAACAAAGCCTATGACAGTGAAGAATCACCCTCCGTTCATTTCATTTTCTAGGATGTCATTTCTACCAGGTCACTTTTGTCCTATCCTATATATGATGATATGAAATTATGATTTTGGGCTTTGAGGGATTTTAGGTTACGCTACCTTGATGTCTGAGCAAGATTTTATAGCAAAACTTAACTAATTTTTCTTCTTATCATGGAAAAATTGCTTGAACAGGGCACATAGAAAGGAGATATATTGAAGTGCCATTTGGTGCTACTTGGGTTGAGGCAACTATGAAAACATCAGGGTTTGATACTACTCGACGATTTTTTGTCGACACTGTTCAGGTACAGCATGCAGTGAGAATGTTATATTACGTTCCATAGACATCCTTTTAATGTGGTTGTGATGAGCAGATTTGTCCCTTACAAAGACCTATGAAGTGGGAGAGTGTTGTAACATTTTCTTCTCCTACTGCCAAAAGTTTTGCATTTCCTGTTGTGGGTGGTCAGACAATGGAATTAGCTGTTGCTCAGTTTTGGTCAAGTGGGATAGGAAGTCATGAAACCACCATTGTAGACTTTGAGGTAACAAGCCATTTGTAAGCTTTCTGTACTTTTTTAACTGGCTGTCTATAGGGAGATTTTATTTTTTTATTTATTCTTTTTATTTATTTTTTTTTTTTTTGGGGGGGGGGGGTGTTATGGCTCTGAATAGTGTTTGGACTCTGGACCGCCATTTAGTGTAAGCGTTTGATTAATTGGGGTAATTTAGAAATTTATAGATTGGGATATTCCATCTTGTGATATAAAAGATAAAGCTAATATGCTTTGCTAGTCCATTGATTTGGTTAACAATCAGAAAAGTAAATTGTAAGCTCATATTTGTTATCATGCGCGTTCTAAGTTGCTTATTTGTATATTATAATGCCTAGATTTTGTTTCATGGGATTGCCATCAATAAAGAGGAAATCATTCTTGATGGAAGTGAAGCACCTATAAGAATTGATGCTGAAGCTCTATTGTCATCTGAGAATCTCGTCCCTGCTGCTACTCTGAATAAGGTGAAATATAGCTTCTGTTTCCTAGATGACGTGGGTTGTAATTGTTTCTTTTGTTTCCCTTTAAATAAATGTAGTACTTTTCTTTTGGTGTGGCTGTTTGCTTTCTAATGCTTCATTTCTTCATTTTCATCTTACAGATAAGAGTTCCATATCGACCCGTCGATGCTAAACTTGGTACTCTTACAGAGAATCGCGACAAACTACCCTCTGGACAACAGACACTGGCACTGACATTAACGTCGGTTACGGTTCTACTTCCGCATATTCATGGAATTTCAACTCTTATTATCATCCAATCTTTTTTCTTTGTTGTTCTGCAGTTACAAGTTTAAATTGGAAGATGGAGCTGAAGTGAAACCTCAAGTTCCATTGCTTAACAATCGCATATATGACACAAAATTTGAATCACAATTTTATATGGTTTCTGACACTAACAAGGTACTTAAACAATTTATATTGTCTTAGCATATAAAATTTTATAGCATTGATCATTGCCCGAGGACTGGAATAGTTAATTAGTAGTATAAAACTTGGATTTCTTGGAAGTCAATTTAGTATTTCAGTTCTTATCTATACACTGAAAAATGTTGCTCTAATCACATGCTATTGTGTACTTCTTCATATCATTCGATGTACCAGCAAGTTAAATGCTTTCTCTATATAGTAACAGATGATGCTTACCATTCCCTTCTGCTTTGAATGGGCAGAGCTGGTTCCTGTTTTCTTATTTTATTTTTTCCCTTTACAGCGTGTATATGCCGTGGGTGATGTCTATCCTAGTGCTACAAAACTTCCCAAGGGTGAATACAATTTACGCCTATATCTACGGTATGGCCCAATTTCCGAGGCAGCCCAAAATGTATTCAAATTCACATAGAATAACCAATTTTCTTTATGATTTTATTTGTACTTGTTTGTAACAGATTCTATAAAGTCAGGAAAGTAGGAAAAACCTCATTTTTTTCCTACGACTAGAACATTTAATAATTTTAAACTTTATTTTGTAGCAAATGCTTAAAATCTAGATTAATCTCTGTTATGATACTGATTATGTGCAGGCATGAAAATATGCAATATTTGGAAAAGATGAAGCAGTTGCTATTGTTTATTGAGAGGAATTTGGATGACAAGGTAGTGTATCTTTTATTTTAACATATTGAATTCTTGAGCTTTTAGATGAAGTAAACAGGTGCCAAACTATTGAAGTTGGTTCTCTGATATTTGAATATGCTTTGGCATTATCCAATTTGTGCATTTTGTTTTTTGTTTTTGTGTGAAACATTTTGTGCCCGAGTCAAGGTTTTATTAGCACAAAGTTTTACCATCAATAAATTTGACTTTGGCTTTCCTTTTGCTCGAAAGGATATTGGTTTCTCTCGATTGAGCATTCTTTTTATTTAGGAACTTGATGTATTGCAAATGATGGTGCTAATCAAATAATTGACTCTTTTTTTTTTAATCCAGGATGTCATTCGATTGAACTTTTTCTCTGAACCTGATGGTCCTGTGATGGGAGATGGTGCTTTTAAGTCCTCAGTTTTAGTTCCAGGGCATGTCCTGTCCTGAATGATTATTTCTATGGTTTACTAACCCTGTGTTATTATCTATTTCAGTGTGCATTTATAACTTCAAAGTTATTTTGTAGGAAGAAAGAAGCAATTTACTTGGGCCCACCAGTGAAAGACAAGCTCCCGAAGGTATTATCCTGATTCCCAACTCCTGTGGTAAAAGAACAATATAAACTGAAATTGCCCAATGATACCCTTGAAATTCTGCAGAATGCTCCACAAGGATCTGTACTGCTTGGAGCAATCTCATATGGAAAGCTATCACTTGCTGGCCAGGAAGGGGAGGAAAGTTCACAAAAGAACCCTGTATCTTACCAAATCTCTTATGTAGTGCCGCCAAATAAGGTTGCATATATGTCCTTGTTTTTTGGCCCTTATAAGTCATTTTATGAGGATCTAAAGAAGATGCCTGCCATTGTTCTAATAGTAAACTAAATCCAAGGCCGTGTTTATCTTTTTTCTATTGTTGCTTTGACAGGTTGATGAGGACAAGGGAAAAAGTTCTTCAACTAGCCTGAAAACTGTGTCTGAGCGTTTAGAAGAAGAGGTACTTGTGCCATTTTGTAGCAAGACGTTTGAAGTACATTTTCAAGTAATTTGATAACTGTGAGGCAGTCGATTCTTGCATTAGCTATAAAAGACTATAGTCTTATCACCTTACTTGGGTGCTGTGAAGTGGCATTTATTGAATTTCTTTGCATTATCAAACAGGCACATGCCGCGTCGAACATTTGCTTGAATCCTTAGATTTTTCTGTTACCTTTTAATTCTTGATGATCTGTCCATCCTGTACTGTTGAATACTGAGGTTTTGATTATCATATTTGAGTTTAGAGGCTTCAACTACTTGTATACCTCAGGTTCGAGATGCAAAGATAAGAGTTCTTTCAAGCCTAAAACAAGACACTGATGAAGAACGCTCGGAATGGAAAAACCTATCCACTTCTCTTAAGGTTGGATATTGCTAAATTTAAAGACTAATATACTACTGTCCTTTTTAAGCTATTTCTTGACACTGTGAAGAAAGAGCATTTCATGATTTCAAAGAGTTCATATTTTTTTTGTTCTTTTCAAACTCAACTGTTGAGGTCAAATCATCTTGTGAATGAATAATTCAAAATCCAGTAAATTTCCGAGAATAAGTGGTTAAATTTTTTCCCATATGATGGAATTTCATCGTCATGTTGGATATATATGCATTTAACTTGGCTAATTTTTGTAAAGCTGGTAGAGGTTTCCTATATTGAAGAATCTTGCTTTTTTTTTCCTATTTGTTATGCATTGACTCGAGGACAATTCCACCATGAGAAATTCTTGCGGGCTTTGAAACCTCAACCTGTGCTTAGATCATATGCATTTCAGGCCTTTTAAACTCAGCCTCCTAAGCAGTAGGCAGCCAATCGCATTTAAAGGTTATAGAATTTTTCCAATACATTGTCACCTAATAATCATCATGTCTTTGGCAGTCTGATTACCCAAACTACACTCCACTACTTGCCAAGATTTTGGAAGGCTTGCTTTCACAGAGTAAGGTGGAAGATAAAATTCATCATCATGAAGATGTAAGCTCTATAAAAGGAGTAGTAATAGTATGTGTTGTAGTGCAAGTTTTTTCACATCCTCTGTTTAGAGACGTGCTATGGAAATGGGATTTCTGTTGTGCATGCATTCTGCAGGTTATGGATGCAGCAGATGAGGTAATTGATAGTATTGGCAAAGATGAGTTGGCAAAGTTCTTTTCGCTCAAGATTGATCCAGAAGATGAGGAGACAGAGGTGTGTATCCGTGTTGCTAATTTTCCACCTTGTTTGTGGTTCCCTTTTGGACAAAATTTCTGAGATTTTTCAAAGTTCATAAATGAGCTATTGGTATAGTAGTTTTAACAAAATTAACACAATTATATAACATGGTTGCTATAGTTTTGTGGTTTTAGTTTCTTGTGCGTGCTCAAGATGATATGAGCCCTGCTCCCTCCTACTGTTTTCATCTTTCTCCTCTCTTTTTTTTCAATTGTAGCATGCATTTGCATTCATTTACTTGAATAGCAGTTATGAAGCTGCACTTGTTATGCTTTTATTGTAGAAAAAGAAAAAGGCAATGGAGACGACTAGGGATGAATTGGCCGAGGCACTGTACCAAAAAGGGTTGGCATTGGTGGAGATTGAATCTCTAAAGGTAGTGAAGATCATCTCTGTTTGGTTGTAGTTTTATGCCCCTTGAAGTGGTTTTTTGTAATTCTATCAAATTTGTAACATGGAGTAACTGATTTTACCTATAGTACCCGTGTCCAATTGACAGGACAAGGGTGCTGGTATCAAAATCCGGATTGGATAGGCAAATTTTTTTATGTTTTCTGAAACATGTGTGCTTCCCCTTGGTTATTTCAAAGAAAAAATGTTTTCAAGGAGGGTTGGTTAGAGACAGAGAGTCGAGGACCCCTGCAACCTGTGGTCCTTTTTGAAATCTTGTCTTGAGCCACGGCAGACCTTTATTTTTTGTCCCTGAAACTTTCTGTTGGTTTTCTTTTTCTGATTTTTGGTAAGGGATTCTACACGGTATTTCTACAGGTGTTTGATTTGCCAAATTCCTAAGCATGGATACACACGCAGATAATGATGGGCGTATATCTATTATTGACACCAACATGAATTTAGTTTCCTTGTTTCAGTGGTATTTGTGCTTCATGTATTTTACAACTATTATCATGGCAGGGTAAGAAAGCTGAAACAGAAGGCACAAAAGATTTGTTCGAGGACAATTTCAAAGGGCTGCAAAAATGGGTTGATGCAAAGTCCTCTAAATATGGCACCCTCTTAGTGCTACGTGAAAGACGACGTGGGAGGCTAGGAGCAGCACTAAAGGTAAACTTTTCTTCCTTGTGTCATGTTTTCTTGTTAACTTCGTCTCACGTCATAGGTTATTCTGATCACAAGATAGCATTTGTCATTTGTCAAGAAAGTATGTTGAGAAGACATATTAGGGTTTGGTTTTTATATATGTTGGTCATTTTAGTTGAACCTGATGATCAATGATCATCCGTTGCCTCCAGGCATTGAATGAAATGATTCAAGATAATGGAGATCCACCCAAGAAGAAGCTGTATGAACTGAAGCTCTCATTGCTTGATGAGATTGGATGGAAACATTTATCAACATATGAGAAAGAGTGGATGCTCGTGCGGTTCCCACCAAGCTTGCCTCTTTTTTAACTTCATTTATGTTTACAAGATTGGATTGGATGATAAATTAATAGGTTGCTGTTAGCAACCAAATTTATCCCGCTCAAACTTTGGCAGTAGCCAGTAGGTTGTTGTATAATATTTTTCAATAAAATATATCAAATGGGCAGATTCACCTCTTTTTAGTGTTGTTTTGGCCTCAGATGTATTTCCTCACCTCATTTGCTTGATTCTCCGTTTCTAGCATAGTTAATAAACCGGTCGGTTCAAGATTAATCGAGCCGGGTCTCGAGTACTGTAGATTTACTCAAAAAGTATCTAATAGCTTGTAATATCGATTTGCTTGAGTTGTTAAGAAAGCACGGTCAAATTCGTTTTTATTTTTCTAGAATAAAATTTATATGAACTCCATGTATATTTTCTTTTGTTATTAACTCACTTTAATGAATTTGAACTTGAATTTTTTTATTTTATCTTTTTAATTAAATATCATTAAAATACTTTAGTGAATTTAGCTTTTATTTTTTTTTATTAAATTTCAGTTATTTGCATTTTTGGTGCTCTTGTTTAAGTGACTTTTGCTTTCAAATCAAAATTTTTAGTGTGTTTTAAAATGAATAATGTGAAAAAGGTTTTTCGAGAATTAATTGAATAACATGCAACATGTAGTTTTTTTTTTAAAGGAGGATTGAAGTTTACAAAATGTAAAAACATATTCCAATGACTTTTCTAACAGAAGTAGATTGAAAGACTTTATTGATAAATAATAAAATATTAGAGGGTGACTGATAAAGAATAATTTCTTAAAAAGAAATTACTTGAAGGTATAATGAAATTAACCATTATATCATGGATAGAAGCACATGGCAAGCCATTAAAACTCAATTTCTTTGCATGGCTTTTTTTCGCCCAGTCCTTCAATCAAAGATGGAAAACCAGATAGATGAGAATGAAAACTTTGTTGAAGATGATAACCAAGTTGGTGATCATAATGAAGACGACTAAGTGCCAGTAGTTGAAGAAGCTCATCATGCAAATTAATCAATGTACCAAGAGCAAAAGTATAGTGAGAGCGAAACAAATTAAATGAAAGAGCACTTCAAGATTCATAAGGTTAAGAGTCAGGGCCATGATTGTGAGCAGAAGTTTAAGCATTACACTCTCTCATGACTATGTACGTAGAAGAGGAAGGAATTAAATTAGGTGATTGAAGTTTCTTCAAATTTTATTTACTACTTCTTTTCTTAAAAATTCGAACTTCTTTTTTAGTTCTTTCTATGAATATTTCTTGATTAATTTCTTTTTAATTCCTTTTGTCTTAAATTTTCCTGTTCTTTTTATTTAACAATCCGACACATCAACGAAAAAAGGGAAGTTAAGGAAGAGGGTGTTTTGTTTTAAGCAAAACTTCCGTCTCTGGGTATATATCTAATGAGATTGAAGATGACAGTGAAGCGTGTGATGTTGATGCTTTCAAGAAAGAAGATGATAGTGGGTATAGAGGGTTCTCTGTTACAAAACCAGACTTGATCAATCCTTGATGCTTTCAAGAAAGAAGATGATAGTGGGAATAGAGGGTTCTCTGTTACAAAGGCTGGACTTGATCAATCCACATCTACGTACTGGGAGTGGTTAATTGCAGTGAAAGAGAATGGAAGAAAGCTGATTCTAAGCAAGAACAAGAAGGGTCTGTCTGAAAGATTCGGACAAGAAATGCTTAATTGATCTTGGAAGTGCATGGAGGTGGTCAAGAATGAATGAGGTAGTACACAAGAATTGGAGCTCAGACAATATCGTGATGTAAAGAGGTTATAAAGCCAGAAGTCAAGAACGAGGCTTAAAAGGTGAAGCTGGTCTGAGAAGGAGCCCCATGAAATGGCCGGAAGGATTTTTCAAACCAGAAGAAGATTGGGGGACGTGACAATGGTTGAAACTTGAAATTGGTTACACTGGAAACTGATGTGTGTTCTCTGTATCTTAATGTCAGAGACTGGAGGTATGAAGACAACTGAGGTCAACGAATATTTAATGAAGGTGCTACTAAATTGAAATTGGCACCTAATTCGGGGAATGTATTGAGCTACGTACGCTCTACTGAAAGGCCTGTTGTGAGGACTCCTGAGTATCCCCTTCTCACAGACAATGGGCGCAGCTCCAAGTAAGTTAAGATCACTCTGCTCCATCTTCTCCTTTTAAGAATTCTAGAATGTTATCAGATTTTGGACGTTCTTTACGTTTTGTTTTGCCTAATTTTGACTTCTAACCATTTCATTCCTTCTTTATCTTCAGTTTTCAACACTTTTGGATGCTTGTTGAGTCTCTATACACTCTGAAACTACCATGAATTGGTTCTACTCTTTAACTTGTATGCTGGATTATATCATGAGACAGACGTCATGAGAATTCTCACAACTGCACGCAAACCAATAGTTGTTCTTGCACAACTTGCAAAGAGATCGATATATGTTGTTTTGCCAAGCTTCTTATGTTATTAGTCTAACTTGGGAGTTTCAGCATTGTGGCTTCGAAGCATCTGTTGCTTTTGTTCTCACTAGCTAGCAGGATCTTATTTTAGAAGTTGAGAGGTACTTCATTTTACCAATGTGTGTTTCTTTATCTTTCTTTTCAGCATAGATAGTGGTTGATCCCACCAAGCTAAGAGATGATCTGCATTATTACCAGAGCAACATGGCGTGGTCCCATTTTCAGGATCCCAGGCACCATAATTATTAATATAGCCTAAGACAGTAGTGAAGAATCAGGCTCCAGTTGTCTCGTTTTCTAGGATCGATCTCATTTCTGCCAGGTGACTTTTGTCCCTTACAAAGACCTATGAAGTGGGAGAGTCCTGCAACATTTTCTTCTCCTACTTCCATAAGTCTTGCATTTCCTGTTGCGGGTGGTCGGAAAATAGAATTAGCTGTTGCTCGGTTTTTGTCAAGTGGAAGAGGAAGTCATGAAACCACCAATGTATACTCAGAGGCAGCAAGCTATTTCCAAACTTTCCTTACTTTACTAACCAGGTATCTGTCCGTTGATGGTGGTGGCGATTTCATTTCTTTTCTTTTTTGTTCTTGGCCCATCTTTCCCATTGGAGATTGTCCTGATCAGTTTGTGGCATTAGTGGACATTGAACTATCCATTTTGTTCAACTATTTCTTCCACTCAAAACAATATTACAACCCCATTAATTTTATAACATTCCAAACTATGAAATTGAATTGATGACAAAGAACATTTAAATGATTAATTATGGCTACTAAAATGATCAGGAACCTGTCTTCTACATTATTCATATCTTTTACACGTGGATAAGCTCCAAGAAAAAGCTGCTTAATTAGGTCTCTATATATATCTCGTGGCCCGAAGAAAGCTTCACCTGACCTAGCTAGCTATTAATGGCATGGAATATAGCTGACCTATAGGGGTTTGACAATGAGTGGCAAGCCATTGCTAGGCCTCAAGGAGAGAACAATAGCAGGAGAGTGACTGTAACTCGGGGAGATGGAGAATGAAAACCTAGTGAGAACTAGGGTTAGCACAATCTTATACTCCATCATTGTCAAGTTCCTACCAATGCACATTCTTCCTCCAAACCCAAAGGGCAAGAACCCCATCTTGTGTTTGCATCCACCATACAAGTCATCCTTGAACCTCTCTGGCTTAAACTCATTCACATCTTCTCCCCATAGTTTAGGGTCGTGGTTCATGGCTACAACATCGATCCACATGTTGGTTCCTTTAGGTATTATTAGGTCATTTACTTGAATGTCTTCTCTAGCTTGCCTCTGTACATTGGGTGCTGGTGAGTACAGTCTTAACACCTCATTCATCACCCATCCCATCTGCAATATCGAGATAACATTTACAAAATATTAGTAAATTAATTAAGACTCCTTAATTTTTTAAAAGGTACTTTATGTCATCGAACATCATAAGAAATGCAGGTATACACGTGCCAAATTATGGCTAAATTCTGCCATGCTTGTAAAAATCAAGATGCTGATCCAAATGCATACGTAAGCTTGCTCCGTCATTTTGTGGTGTAATATTGGACGGTTGAGGAATGTTGACAAATAGGCCGTGTCCCTTTTGGCCAGTCAAAGCCATTGGGGTTTTGCCATGTGTCAGGTGGGAACAAAAGGTGTCAATTCGATACTATGTGCATGTGTCACACAGACATGACATCTTAAGTACCCAAAAGGTGTGGACTAAGACCGTGCTGTGTTTGACCATGGTCATATCGAATTAAAATTTGGTTTCCTCCAACATATATAGAGTTTTCAAATTCAATTTTATTTTTATTCAATATAATACTTGGACCGTTCTCCCTCTCTAACTGTCAATCTTCATCAAGAAGAATTCTCTTTGAAAAAAACAGGTCAAGAAAATAATTTGTAATACCTATATTTCTCAAAATCTCTCAAAGAAATAATTATTATGACTAATTATTATAATTAACCACATGCATGAATTTTAGATATGCTACTACCTAGACAAAAGAAAAATATATCATGGAGATTATTTGGCTACATGGCCTGTCTTAGAACATGGTTGGTTTGGGGTCCCTGTAAGTAAATAAATAAATAAATAAATAAATAAATAAATAAAATGCACGTGAATTAATCCACGTGTTAATTTATGAAGCAAAACATCGATCTTTCATTGATGCACCTTCAATCATTCATCCTCGTTTATATATATATGGTATTATGGACTCCAACTTTTAGCCTAAGAATTTCAGGTCACATGATTAAGCAATATACAGACAAACAAACAAACAAAACATGCATGCATGATCACAACAAGCTAGCTAGCTAGCATCTTACCTTCTTAAGTCCAGCAAGCTTTGTGAAATCGATTTCCTTATCTCCTGTAACTTCTCTAATCTCCTCTCTCAGTTGGTTTTGCCACTCTGGATGCATCGCCAAAAGCAGCAATGTCCATGAAAGAGCCAATGCTGTGGTCTCGTGGCCACCGAAGAAGAAAGTCTTGCACTCATCGACCAATTCCCTTGTTGTTAACTTCTTCCCTAACCGCCCATCTACACCGTTCTCCTGGAGCAGCAACCCTAGCAAGTCTTTTTGACCGCACCCCTCATTAGAATTCTTACGAGCTGTTACGATTGTTAAGAGGAGAGCATCGATTTCTTTTCCAAGTTTTTTGGCCTCCATGGTTTTCCCAGGGAACACGAGCTTGCTAAAGGGTACTCCTACATAACGGTTTGATTTAAATAGAGTGATTTGCATTGCCCTTAGTTTTTCAAACACTTTGCTCCCATTTTCACAGCTTATGCCAAAGCTTGTCTTGGCTATGATCTCTCCAGCCGTCGCGGTGATTTCTCTCTCGACGTCGATTTCTTGGCTGCCGGAATTTATGAGGGCAGCCCACTTGTCTAGCATCTTTGTGGTGGACTCCACCATCAAGCTTGACATGGCCTTTAGGACAAGAAACAAATCTGATTTAGAATAAAAACAAATCTGATATAGCATATATAGAGAGATTCATTCATTGGGTAATTAAATCTATAGAATCTTGGAAAAGCAAACATATCCTTTTCTATTTTGGGTATAAGGTGATGTATTAACACATACACAATTATGGTAATTAGTGATGGAAATGTCAATGTTTTGAGTGCATTCTTTCGTCAAAATTCACAATTGGAACTACCATATTTACACCACCCAATATTTTACGGAATTCATGATTGATGATTGTGATGGTAAACTAGTGTAAGTATAATTCAAGAGTTATAGTGCAACTTGGTTGAAAATGATCAAAACTTTGTGATTAAAATGAACTGAGATTTTTCAACCACTTGGGCAAACAAATTAAAAACCCTGAAGATTACACACGTAGAATATATAGTAGTATTTACTCTTTAACAATAGAAAAGGAGTAAGAAGAGAGAGATGTTATGGACCTTCAAGTTGGCTGGAGAGAACGCAGGGGTGATAACATGGCGGTGGCGAACCCATTCATCACCTTCAACCATGACCAAACCGTTACCAAACATGGGCTCTCTATCATGTTTAAACACTTCAGGCTTTCCCCAACTCTTTCCCATCACCCCTGAACTCATTTGTTTTAGGAACTCTGGGTCTGCTATGTACAGAAATGGCTCTGTACCTAACCAGTAAATGAATACCTTCCCTGCAAGACAACAAATGCACACGTATATATTATTATTCATACTAGATAGATAGATAGATAATATCGAACAGTGTGCATTTAACCGACAAGTACGTATACCGATACATGTGTATATATATATACTTGTCTTAAAAAAAAACCTTGAATCTGTAACAATTGTGCATACGTAGAGACAGGAAGATTCAGAAGAAGAAGGTCATGAGTCTTACCATGAGACTTTTGCCATTGAGAGAAGTAGGGAAAAACTGAAGAATGAATATCGTTAGAGATTTCTGAGGTCCCAGGAGAAGAAAAGGTAGTAATATTAGTAGAAGAAGCTGCTGCTGCTGCTGCTGCGGCTTTCCTACTAATATTTTTTATTTCCTTATGATTTCCTAGAGGGAAATTTGGAGTAGGACCTCCAAACCCATTTTTCTTTAACTTAAGATACGCCCCAGCAGGCGAGATCCAGCAAGAAAACAATATTCTCCAGATCATGTAAAGAGAAGCAGTAAGAATGGAAACAACAAGCACTTGAAATAACACTCCCATCTCTCTCTTTATCTTTCAAACACAAAAACAATCGAAAGGTAGCGACACTAATATCTTTCAAAGAAGTAGAAATTAATAGCAGTATACTCCTACTTTTTGCTTGCTGGCTAGCTCTTTCTTATTGCTTTGGGAATGGTGAGAAAGATGGGTATTTATAGATCGAGATGAGGGGCTTCAAGATTGTCGGAGATTTGACTAAAATGCCTACAGTCACCTTTTAAATAGTATAAGTTTGAACATCATCTTTTTTCCTTGTTATTCAACTCTTTTTGTCTTGTAGGGAATATTACTTTATTGTTTTTCACTTTTTTTGGCTGGCCATATTGATTTTCTGTGCCTTCGCCAGCCTGCGTTATTATTGATTTTGAGGGCTATCAAGATTTCTAGTTTCGATTTTTATTGTTAAGTATGGAATTAAAATTAAAAATAATACAATTCAGACGAATTCCTCCTCCGAGTGTTTTCCACCTGTTGAATTATCGACTGGCCATGGCTTCAGCACACGTACTCTTGGACTGGATAGCAACCGTGTGCGCGCGCGCGCTTGATAATTATCAAAGTTTCTTTTTGGGTCACAGACCACAGGCTTCCAATCCATATATTTACTTTATAGGACAAAAAGATATGATTGCCGTTTAGCCACATACAGCTCTTAGAAATTAGCAAATGTTTTTTTTTTTTCAAGGTTTTCTAATCGTCTATCATACCATCCAAAGGGTAGCTAGGATAATTATTAAGGTTTTTTTTCTTAATTGCATGATGGGATAATCAATACCCCATGCTACTAAACTTGTATTTAATGTTATATATTAATTATTAATTGATGATGTTTTAAAAAATTCAAGTAACTTAAAGGTAAGACTTATATCTTAATTAATTGGTTAATCTCTTGGTTCTGACAATACTGATTCATTCTTCCTAGCCAAGGTGACAGGAGACAGGTGCTTGATACATGCAAAAAGTCTCATTTGGTGAACTCCGGGACTATTCAATGAACTTTCAGACTCTTTTATAATTAAGTCAGTGAATTTTTGAGATAAAATGCAATAATATTACAAAGAGATACTCTGAAAATAAATATACAATAGAAAATGGAGATTCCAAACCTTTTTTATTTGAAGGATTCATGATCTATTTATAACTCATGAGTCTCTTTATGGAGAGAGGGAGCTAAAATATAATATCACCATGATATTTTTAATTAGGGAAAACATCCATGACATATGCATTAATATTGATGGAAATATGGTGGACTCTTAGAGAACTTTAACAAACTATCCCTTACACGACATTAATATTGATGAAAATATGATGAGCTATTAGAAGACTCTTATACACTTAAAGGTTTAGAGAGAATATGATCCAAAATATAGTTGTTAAAAAATCATCTCACCTAAAACTTAAACTATTAGATGAGGTCCTAAGATATGATTTATATAATTCTCTAACACATCCCCTCAAATAAAAGCCCTTTAGGGTTAAAATTTGCATATGCCTACACTACCTTGTGCTTAATTTTTATCAAATAGAATGGGGATGATGAGATTCAAACTTATGATCAATTGATCAACAAGGCTCTGATACCATGTTAAAGAATTATCCCAATTCAATAACTTAAACTTTTAGGTGAGGCCCCAAGATATGATTTATATAATTATCTTACAGTAGTTATGCCCAAGAGAGTTGAGTTTTTCCCTTGCCTGAGCCTAAAAAGGTGAGTTTATACTTAGAAAATATCCTAACAAGCTGAGAGGAATGATATCCTGTTGACGCCTGTACTTAGAAAATTTCTAAGTGGTCGAGGAAACGAACTCATATTTTAAGTAAAAAAAATTTCGAAGAGGCGGAGGGAAACCCAAAGAGAGTGAACCTATACTTAGAAAATATTCTAAGGGGCTGGGGAGAATGAATCTCTATCAACGCCTATATCTAGAAAATTTATAAGCGGCAGAGTGAACAAACTCATGTCGATGCTCATACTTAAAAAAAAAATTCATAGGACGGAAGGGGGCCAAAAGAGAGCGAGACTGTACTTAGAGAGAGACTCTGAAAATAAATATGCAGTAGATAATGAAGATTCAGAATGGAAAATATATTTGGCATATGTATTAATATTGATGGAAATATGATGAGCTTTTATGAGATTTTTACACACTATCTCTTAAACAACATTAATATTGATGGAAATATGGTGAGTTCTTAGATGATTTTTATACACCTAAAAATATAGAGAGAGTAAGATCCAAAATGTAGTTGTATTTAATGGAGGTAAGTCTTTTCCTTGGCTGATCCCAAAAGATATAGTTTTTTGGATCCGTTAAATCTAGGTTTATCATTAACCATGATATCAAGCAAATATTGTCTTAATTATTCTAATTTAAGATGAGACACTTCTAATTACAAAGTCGAATAAAGTTTTTAGGAACAACAATGTGAAAACCCGAGTAAGTTTACGCGGAATTAACACCCGGATGTTGTTAACAATGTTGAAGTATTACAACAAGGTTTTTTTAAGAATATTTTCTTCTTCTTTTTATTTGTTATTTATTTAACTTTCTACTCGAAACTTTTAGTTAAATGAAGCAAGTATTCATCCCAAATGGTGTTAATAAAGTGCAAATCATGTAAAACATTTCAAATGATAAAAGTAAAGTAGATTTTTCTAGAGAATTTGATTTAGAATTCATCCCTATGGTTAGTAAAGTCAAGTTGGATTCATATTTAAACTTAAGCTAATTCCCATATCTTGACGAAAGTAAAAGTTAATTAATGTCAAATTTATACGTACTAGTGCAAACTTTGAAAACATCAATTCATGAAATCACAAGAATAGACATTTACGACCACGTGATACGACTCTTCTTTCATAACAAATCAAATGTTCGATCCGTTTCATCATGAGATGAAAATTTTATGAGACTGAATTGAATAATTTTAAATAATATATATACATATATAGAAGTAGACGAGTATATATTCTACTTAGTGATCATGTGTAAATATTAAGGAGTTCATTAATTGTATTTTATTTCTTAAGAGTAATTAAGATCAGGAGATAATTACTAAGACTTAAGATTCGAAAGAGGGTTTATTAGGGAAGATAACACGTTGCGAATACATATATATATTGCATTTGAGTAGTGATCAATTTGTATTGAGATTTGTTAGGTTGAAGTAGTTTTAGCTGCAGGAGATTTGGAAGGTAGTATTTCAGAGACGTGGTGCTCTCATGTTCTTGACTTGAGATGCATGGATCGTGTTTATAAGATCTCGTGTTTCATAATTTCAAGGTCAATACTTAGGAATTGAATTTAATATATATATGGATGATCAAGGGTACTAGCTTGTTCAATTTATAATTGGGAAGTAATTAATTTGGAGTAGCTCGATCGCTCCATGTGAACATAAATACCTATGCCATGCGCATCCCCAGCAGATTTGTCAACCAATTACAAATTTTAAAAACATAAAAATAGAAAGTCAATAAATAGAATAGACTCTCAGTTTTTTAAGCTGAAAATCCTCGAGTCAGAATATCTTTAATTAATCCTCCACCAACGAGCCAAAACCAAGTCGACATATATAGCTTTCGCAGCTAAAAAGCCTCTTCGTCTTCTCCCACTGTTCATTACCACGAGCCGAATTCTTCATAAATAGTTTTGAGCAAGAAGTCAACTCCAAATTCTTGCCATGCCACCTCAGTTGCTTGATTTCTTAAGGTGCGCGCGCGCGGTCTCTAAAGATTTTTAATTATTCGATTGTTGAGTCTTTTTGAAGCTCCATATAGAAGTAGCTAGTTTCGTTCAAAAGATTTAAGCATTGTGATGGATAGATGTCCATTTCCTCGTCTTTTGTATATATCACTATATCTTCTTATACTAGTATGATTTTTCTAACAAAATGATGATGATGATGATGATGATGCTGCTGACTGTAGGCATAGGGAGCTCTTGGCTTGGTTTTAACCAAATTAATTCCCTTCTTCTGTATTGTTAGTCTCTTGAAAGTCTCTGTACGTATATATTTAATTTTGGCTCTCAAGAAAAAAAAATGCAAGGTTTCATCGACTGCCATATATATATAGAGAAAAGAAAGAACAATTTATAACTGCAGTAGTGCTAGTTGTTTAGGATGGTAAAGTGATCATTAAAAAAAAGGGGGCGGGTGCAAGGACTGATGATATGCATACGCATGAGAAGCTTTAGTTTCAAACGACGTGCGAAGAAATCCCGCTTACATCAAGAATAAACTAGAGGGATTGATTGGAGGTTTTCTGCTTCTTACTTTTTATGTAATTATGTAATCATCCAAGAGCATTGGATGATTGTTTTCATTGAAGAAACCAATTGGTAATTGTACAGCAAATAACCATCAGCTTGCCTAATTTCTACAATAATTATTATTGATTTTAATTTCATCCATCTTTGATGGGAGAGCATACCAATAGGAGCTGGGGAGCATTGGTGGGGGCTCGACAAAGATGTCGTACGTAGGCTGGTAATTTTCAAACATGAAAAAGAAATAGCGGCTTATTTGTTTG
>Ga0325411_1000716_pt1 | contig 35364 bp, 15 predicted proteins | sample PopdelMetagenome_13_FD_206181 | JGI IMG/M metagenome (GOLD analysis project Ga0325411, IMG submission 206181) | Populus deltoides microbial communities from Bellville, Georgia, United States - Xylem-PdIQD-R4 | ecosystem: Host-associated > Plants > Phyllosphere > Stem > Wood/Secondary xylem...
ATCGGCTGTTTCTGGGGTCAACTGGGTTTCATGCAGATAATAAGGGCATGGAGTTATGCAATTTTTTAATACTAATAGGCACCGTGTTATTTTCAAGAAGTCCATTCACCTCGTGGACGGGGTGATTGACAATCCTGTTGTTAGCCAAGTAGGTCTGATTATAATTATATTTTATTTAGTTTTGAAGTCTTTCTTTAATCAATATATATATATATATATATATATATAGACCACAATTTTACATAAAAAAAAATACGGTTATGAAAAAATTATAATTTTTTTTATTTCTTTTAAATTGCAATAATAAAAGTTATATAAATACATTAAGTAAATTTTTCTCTCATAATTATTAAATACAGTGGATCAATCTAGGATATAACCGATTCATCCTTTAGCCTTGGCTGGCTATGTTTGATCAAATCCACCTATCTTAACTTGATTGATTTAATAAATTGAATTGTGACCTTGTTGATTTAATTAAAATTTAGTTTAGTTTTTTTTTTTTAAAAATTAAACGGAATGATATTGTTTTGATTGAGCTTGATCAACTCGAGTGAATTTATCCTAATCATAATCCAGACATAAATATCATGTTTAATTACTATGTTACTAACACCACTTCCACATTCACCTCATGGATGAATAATTTCCTGCATTTTTGGTGCGGATATCTTTTTTCTTTAATTCTCATTAACATACGATAAAGAGAAAGGTATGCTGATATTAATTGGGTTTTTGTTTTGGATGAAATCGATCGAGTGCCTTTTACTGGTGTTCTTGTATCTTATTGAAAAAAGAGAAAGCATTGATCTTTAGCTACAGTATAACGAAAATGGATATTTTTCATTTTGTAATCTCTTTCTCTCCATCTCTTTGGATTAGATATATAATCTCTTGTTTCATGCTTGAACAAGAATGGTTAATCATCTAGAAAGACACAGAAACTCGTTAATAAAGAAGATCAAGCTCGAACTGCTCTAAATCAAAGAAAAAAGATCAAAAGATTGATATTTTTGGCCGAAGAGAAGAAGAAAGGTTAGAGAAGCAAATCCACGCGGTAAAGTTGTCGTTGATTACAAATGAATGCTGTTTCTCGTCTGACTGGTGGTTACCGACAAGAGTGTTAAAGCCTCTAACTATCTTTTACTTTAGATTTTGTCCTTTGTTAAGGATCAAATGGTGCCATCTATCCTTTCTTTAAGCACTTGTACGTATTTGATGTAGAGTTAGGCTAGTCAAAGTGGGAAATCGTTTTTTGAAGAATAAATCTGTTTACTAGTCGGTGGCCTAAATTACGGATCTAAACTGGTGGGCTGGAATTAGGTTAATTATGTCCCATTTTCATCAATGGATGTCATTATTACCTATTCATTCTTTATTTAGAAATGTTTTTGTCGGTATTTTAGCAGTGAAGGAACCTTCGAGATGTAACGTTCGTGGTAATAACATATGTTTTATATATCATAAAAGAAAATTATAATTTATGTACATTAATTCATTCATTCAAGTGCTAAGAACTCGATTACAAACAAACTAAACATGTTTTATCGAAGCGGTCCAATAATTCACAATTTTTTAAAATATTTTCTTCTTCTTATTTTTTTATTTTAGTTATATTGTAATATTTTAGATGTGCATGCAGGGGCAGAACTATGAAAGGCAAACAGGCTCGGGCCTTGCAAAACATTTTATTTTTTTTATTTAGTATTTAAATATGGAATAGTATAAGATTTTTATTTTAAATAAATAAGCTTTTTAATAATATATTTTGTTGTATTAATTTTAATTTTCTTTATCAAATGCTATCAGCTCCGTCCTGTATGCATGGTTATTCATTATACATTTCTTTGATAATGTTTATTAAATATTTCTATGTTAGTAGACTTGGTAACACAACACTAATTATGAATGGAGCAGAATAAAAAAAACAAGGGAATTCGTTCGGAAAATTACTCCATTAAATTCAACCTCAACATCAACTGGGGAATTGTAGAAAAAATCATGACATATCTAAATTTCCTTTTTACCATAACAAAAGTTCTTATAGCATGAAGGTGATCTTTAATTTAATTGATAAGTCTTGTCTATATATATATATATATATATATATATATAGAGAGAGAGAGAGAGAGAGAGAGAGAGAGAGAGATAGATTTCATCATCTTAGCCAAAAAATTTGGTCTTAGAATCTAGAACAATATTGTTGGGATTGGATCTTGTAAATCCTAACAAAATGGTGGGCAATTTGTAGTGATTGTCAAGGAAGTTGTGAGAAAATGGACCTCAATATTCTTGCTTTCCGACACTACAGACCCAAGAAAATGGAGATCTATCTGTCTCTAGCTTAGGTTAATAATAATAATAATGATGATTATGCTGAGTAGATCTAACTGGTATGGATTAAAATTTAAAGTTTTAGGCAAGTTGATTTCATCACATGAATTCATACATCCTAGAATCAATGTCCAAAAATCACAAGGGTACTGTAATGGGACCCTACATAAATATTGTGTCCTTTTCGAACCGGTGGGAGAAGCCGGGAGGAAAGAGCCTACAATGGGATGGGAAGGGAAGGGAAGGGGAAGGTTGGTAGGGTACCTTGTTATACGGGGCTCTCTACAAAATACCCCTTACTTGTAAGGTCGGTCTCCCTAATCACATGGAAAGATAAAGACAAATAAAGAAAGAGAAATATAAATCAAGGGAGACAAAAACTAGAAAATCACAATTTAATATATGATAGATATTCTTTACCAAAGTAAACAAAGACTAATTGGTATTTTGATATGGACATAGAGTTGAAATGTCAAAAGATCTAATAGAGATAGTGGACTGGCTTCTGGCATTTGTAAGTATGCTATGGTACGTTAGTACTTGATAATAAGTTCATTTTCATGAATTTAGGGCATTCACAATCTGTTCTATTTGTACTTGGAAACACTGGACAAGATGTGTCCCAATGAGATGCATCGCATCTATCCTTGTATATCTACATGCTGTGGTCATCTTTCTCCTTGTCTGTGGGCTGGTGTTGGATGGCTTTTGACCAATCTGGGTTGGCTGTGTTCTTGGATAGATTTTGCGAGTGAAACAGCTATGAGATGGGTCAAAACCAATTTACTAATCGAGGTCCTTTTAGATTGAATTTTAGCATCTGCAAATTGTGTCCCAAGTTTAATTACTTTTCTTCTTCTTCTTTTTTGGAAGTTTCCCAGTATTTTAAGAGGCAGTAAAGACATGACCGGTCTGGGGGATAGTTAGTTTGGAAATTATTTTTTTTTAGACAGAATAAGAGATAAAATTCATCTTGCATGGCAATCTTCTAGACCTAGACCTCAGTCCAGAGGTTCCGGCCGGTCCTTTGCCTGTGCTAACATGGTGGGGGTGGCTCTACTCCGAATGCATCATCTTCGTTTATGATTTTTTAAGCTTTATAATATCGGCTTAATTGATGCTGACAAGCTTCTTTAATCTCTAATGTTTTACAACCCTAAATTATAAAGAAAGAAATTAGAACTCTAAATCTAATAACCCTTAACCATAGAAAAAATATATATTTTAATTAGTAAAATCCTAATTAAATTAAAAATTATAATTTAAATAAGAAAAAAATCCAATTACAAGTAGAAAAACAAATAATATTCTAAATCTAGCTTGTTAAGCTAGGACGCTACGTGTCAATAACACAGTACAATATAGCAATATAAAAAAATGCTTGATAAATGTAGATAGCAGTTGGTGGCATAGCCGGAGCTGCTTATCAGTAACCTGTTCACTGAGGGGGAAAAGAGAACAGCGATGTGAGTGTATACGACGAATGCAAGTAATGCCATGAAAGACGTAAATCCTTCCTGTTGCATTATTACATGAGTTGAATGATTTGTGGCTACATTTTGCCCACAGGACATGTACATTATTATCATTATGCAAACGGTAGGGTTAGAGAATAGACTTGGAATTATGCTCTTGAAAAGCTGGGAATGGAAGCAAAAGATGCCAGTTGGAAGCCTCATCTTGACCCCTTCTTTCTCCCCAATTAAATTGAAGTATGATGATATTTATTGGTGGGGACGACTCCGGTTAGCAATGGACTCTCCTCTTAATTAGCCCTCTTAGTCCATGCTTTTTTTTAGCATCAAAGGAAAATGCCTGTTGTATTAACTATATAAACTAAAAGAATAGTGCGTTTTATTGTAGCATTACTCATCAGATACTATTCATTGAATTAATGTTTTGTTTTATTCTTTTTCAATTGATTTTTTTTTAATTTTGTTTTTTAATATTAGATTTTTTTATTTAGTTATCACACTTTTATGATACGGATTATGATACGGATTGTGGATTTAGTATGTTAAGTTGATTTGACGGATTAGCGCGGTTAACTCAAGTTTTTTTTTCTTTAAATAATTTTGTTTTCAATTTCATCTATTAATATTGAGTTGGTTGAGAATTTTATTTTATAATATTTTTTTGTTTACTTTTTATTATGTTATTCTGGCCTTATGACTAGAAAATGGTGCTTAAAGAGTTAACCCAAGTAGACTCAGGTTGTTTTTTGTCTTATTTTTTATTGAATTTTTTTTTCAATTTCATTATTCAACACTAGGCCAGTTGAGAATTGAGATTCATAATCTGTTTTTACTTGCTTTTTATGGGGATATCTTGGTCTTATGATTAAGGTCGTCGGTTTTGGTATTTTAACCATGGTTGAATCGAGTTGTTTTTTATTCTTTTTCTAAGAGGTTATCTCGGTCTCATGATCTTGGTCATGGATCCTTCAACATTGGATTTTTTTTATTAGGTTGTCCTCATCTCTTGACACAGGTCACGGGTTTGGTAGATTAACCTAATTGACTTAGTTTTTTTATTGATTTTTTTTTTAATTTCATCATTTAATATTGTGTTTCATTGAGAATTAAGTTTCATAATTTGTTTTTTTTGCTTTCTATTAGGGTATCTCGGCTTCATGACCCAAGAATAATGCTTTATGGATTAACCCGGGTTCGCTTGTCTTATTTTTTGTGTCATTTTCTTAGTTAATATTTTTGCAAATTCCATTATTCAACATTAGGTCTAACAAGAACGAAAAATTCCATTATTCAACATTGGGTCCATCAGGAGCGAAAAATTTCATCATTCAACATAGGGTCCAACAGGAGCGAATATAAATTGAACTTTATAATTTGTTTTGATTTGCTTTCTATGGGGTTATCTCAGTCTCATGATCAAAGTTGAAACTGATCCGATGTGATTCAGTTATCTTGGTGGGTCCAAAAGTAATCCAGATGATCGGTAAAAATATAATTTGATTTAAAATAAATATTTAAGATGAGATTTTGTCATAAACATTGAGATAACAACATAAGGGATCGATTCGGATCAACCCGGGTTAATCTATCAATCCGCATGCCAAGTCATGAGATGATGATAACCCTATAGAAAGTAAATCAAAACAAAATATGAAAGTCAATTTCTAATAAAATCAATGTTGAAGGATTAAAGTAGAAAAAAATTCAATTAAGAAAAAATAACCAGAGTCAACCTGATTTAATCTTCCAAAACATGCGACCCAAGTTATAAGACCGGAATAACCCAATAGAAAAAAAATTAAAAAAAATTATGAAGCTTGATTCTCAATCAACTTAGCATTGAAAGATGAAATTGAAAAAATAGTAATTATAAAGGACATAAAAAAAACAACTCAAGTTAACTAAGATTAACCCGTCAAAACAGTGACCCGAGTCATGAGATAGGGATAACCTCATAAACAACAGATCAAAACAAATCACGAAGCCTAATTCCCAATCAATCTAATTTTAAAGGATGAAATTAAAAAAAAATTAATTAGAAAAAAAAACTGAAATCAACCGAGTTAACTTGTTAAAGTCATGGTTCGAGTCATAACTCTAGAATAACCTTATAAATAATTAATTGAAAAGAAGTTAATAAATTTAATATTTAAGGATAAAATTATTTTTTAAAAAAATATAAATTAAAAAAAAGGAAAAAAAAGAAGAAAATACTATTATAATGAATAGATGAGAGGTAGATAAATAAACCCTCCTTCGTTTTTTTTGTTAATTGATTAATAAATATCACGTTGTGGAGCTTGTAAATTTGAGCGTGGTGATGTGGAGGGAGAACTTCAACAGATTCCTTGCATGAAAATAATTTATTGATTTCTAACTTTAAGGCTTATTTGCAAGCAAAATAAAAATTGAGAATCCAACAATCTAAATGTTGATAGCCTGTTTAATAAGAGAAATTTAATTTTAATACTTACAAAGTAATTAAAACATGGTTATAAAACTTGGCCCAACAGATAACTTAGTTCAACCTAAATCATTTAAAATAACATGTTTTAAATATTTTTTTAAAATTAAAATGTTTCCATTTATTTTTTTTAAATCAAAACAGGTTTTATTTATATTTTGACCAGATCAACAAGATTTTATTAAGTTAATTACCATAGTTTAATATGAAATTTAGTTCAAGCTTGATGTCGAGTGAATAAATTATCCAATTAATTTTTTAGATTAAACTGATTTAAATAAAATTAATCAAGGTTGGAAAACTTAACTTTATATATATATATATATATATATATATATATATATAAAATCATGTAATCAATTTGGCAATAGTTTGACCCTTACTTGTACGAAAACAACCTGGAACTCATTAAAAAAAAAAGAATCTATAACATTTTAAATTCTTTTTTGTGAAGCATCCTTAATTCTTTGTCAATTAGTAATATTAGATACTATTATGGTAACGATTTTTTTTTAAATTGTTTTTTATTTGAAAATATATTAAAATAATATTTTTTTAAAAAAAATTATTTTTGACATCATCACATTGAAACAATCCAAAAATATATATAAAATTATTTGAAGAAAAATTTATATTTATTTTTAAAAGCACAAAAACAAACACTTGCTTATATGGATAAACTAGTACATGGTATTTCTGCTAAACATCTAATGAAATGGTTGAAAATTGTAAACAAGAAAAACAATAAATTAGAAGAAAATGAATTAATATACTCCTACCTTGTGTGTTTAATATTGTGATATAAAATGTTTTTTAAAAAGTATTTTTCTTTAAAAATAATTTTTTTCAGATTTATTTTTTATATTACAACATCAAAACCATCAGAAAATACAAAAAGTTTTATGGAATCAATTACTAGGTCAACAAGATTTTATGGAGTCAATTACCATCAGTTCAACATGAAATTTAGTTCAAGTCAGATCTCAAGTAAATGAATTATCTAATTAATTTATTAGATTAAATCGAGTTTAATAAAACTGATCAAGGTTGGAAATCTAATTTTTTTTAAAAAAAAATCATCTAATAAAATTAAACAATTTGGCAATAGTTTTACCCTTGTACGAAAACAACTTGGAACTCATTGAAAAAAAAAAAAGAAAAAGAATCCATAACATTTCAAATTCTTTTTTGTGAAGCAAATTCTTTGTCAATTACTAATTTTAGTCTTTGTGTAGTATTGCAGTAATAATTTTATTTAAATTATTTTTTACTTGAAAATATATTAAAATAATATCTTTTTTTATTTTTTAAAATTTATTTTTGATATCATTATATCAAAACAATTCAAAAATATAAAATAATTAATTTAAGTTTTTTTTAAACATGTTACTGCTGCGAAAACAAACACTTGCTTATATGGATAAACAAGTACCTGGTATTTCTGCTAAACATCTAATGAAATGGTTGAAAACTATATAAAAAAAAACAATTAATTAGAATAAAATGAATTAATACAATCTTACCATGTGTTTAATATTATGATCTAAAATATTTTTCAAAAATATTTTTCTTGTAAAAATATTTTTAAATAATTTTTTTTCAGATTTGTTTTTACATTACCTTGTCAAAACTATCAGAAAGTATTAAAAAAATCAAATTTATTATTTTTTTCAAGCTAAAACGCACTCAAACACAATTTTAACTATAATGCCAAACAACCTAACTAGCATTTAATATAACACAATTTTAACTATAATGCCAAACAATCTAACTAGCATTTAATATTGTGATGCATGATTTTTTTTATTTGAAAATATATTAAAATAATAAAAAAAACAACTTAACATAACCATATTAAAACTATAAAACACCATTAAAAATTAATTTAATATATCTAAAAACAATAAATACCATATTTCCAAACACTGTGAGTTTACACTGAAACTTGAAAGTCACTAGTCGTTTTCGAGTAGTAATTATAGAGTACCGAGAGAAGAAAAACTCTCTCTTTCTCTATCTATCTATTCCCTCTCCACCACAACAAATGTCGGCAGCATTCCTTTCACAACCTTCTCAAGTCTTGTCATGTTGGATTCCATTGACATACACTCCAACTTTAAATTATTGGATTGGTTAATCGAATACTCATCGCATTACGAAGACTCGACATTTGCAGAGGAGACCCAGAAGGTTGAAGAAATGCTATACAGCAGGCAATTATTGTGATAGAAATATTTCAGATCCATCCAGAAGAAATATTGTCCTCATACTGTATTGTCCAGTCATTTTTCTGAAATTTTACAGTTTTGAAATGGGATATAATTAAAATATTATAATTATAAATCATAATATTTTTAAATTGTATTATTTAATTAAAAAATTTTCATCATGTATTACTTTGTTATTTTTTTCAATTCTAATTACACAATTTATACAGAAATATTCCATAAAAATGTTCGACACTTTATATTGGAAAAAATAAATGAAGTAATTTATTTGATTTTTAGGGTTTTACGATTCAATAACTTCTTTATTTTTAATCAATCAATCTAATAACTTCTGGAAGCCAGCGACCTAGTCGTTGAACTTTGGCCAAACTTACGTGTTTCTTTGACTTGGAAAATGTAAATATTAGAATTCTAAATAATTGTAAGAAAAAACAAGGAAAGGAAATTAAAATACGCAGTCGATGGTTTTGTCAAGCAATTTAATAGATTAAAAGGGATTAAGAAGGCTTGCAACGTGCAGGACAAAACAAGGGTCGTCCCCTTCGTTGCTTGATTGCCTGCAAAAGAAGAAGAAAAGACTCAAAGTGAATGAAGTGCCATGCCAATACATACAGGTATAGACTCTAGCAGGCTCATAAATAAAAGATATATATCTACGCGTAGGTTTTACTCATCTTTTTTTCTCCCAACATTAGTTCTATAGGAATTAAAAGCGTCAACTATACCATTTATTTAGTAGGTTCATTGAACAAGATAGAAACATTCGTATACGATGGAGAGACTTCAATTTGCTTATCCTTTTCGAGAAGAATAAAAAAAATTATAACCATCCTCAATTGTTTATTATCATCCAGTTAGATAGCACTACTGAATCTTGTTTGTCTCACTAGCCTTTACTTGTTTTGAATATCTCTTGGTCAATAACCTTCAAACTTGCTCGTTTGCTTGTAGAAAGACTAGAGAATTTTTTACATACATTAAATTTCATATTTGACCAAGCTAGTTTTAATTGAGAAGTGCATCAAACTCACAATTTCATGCCCACAATCTGTAGGATTTGACTAAAACATGGAATTGAAAATCCTCCCTGCCAAAAATTTGTCAAATATAAAAGGAAACACTGATGAATTTTTTTTTTATTAATAGATTGCGGTGAATTTTGTCGACGGACCTCTCCATCACTATATCTCTTGGTACTAAATACCGACAAAAACATTTCGTCGGTATATACTGAGGGAATTGCAATGAAAAAAGAATGAACAAAAAAACCAAAACAGTACGATGATGTATAACTTTTACCAACGGCTTTACCGATGAAACTAACCCGACGGTAAAGTTCGTTCGTAGATATACCGACAGAATTACAGACGGTATTACATTGGAATTTAAAAAGACAAATTGTATGGTGACATGGAACGTTTTACCAATAGAATGACCAATGAAATGATCGATGAAATAATTTCATCAAAAAATCGATCTGTAATGTTTAATTTATGACCTAACGTTCGACCCTCCTCTCTCATCTATCATTTTTTATCTTGCTCCTTATGCATTTTTTTTTTTTGCAACAAACAACAGAAACAACCACCCATCTTAATCTTCACACAACTCAACCTCCCACAACAAATCCAGTTGCCACAACAGTACTTGATTTGTAAACATTCATGTTCTTATTCAAATTTTATTGAGGATTCTCCACCTTAAGTAAGTAAATCTATCTTTTTATTTATTTAAACATAATTTTAAAATGTTAATTTTTTTTTTGCATATTTTTGTAGTATATGTATTTTATTTGGGTGTTTACTTATTTTATAGTTTTTTCTCATACAAATTTGTTGAATGAATTTATGATTTATACATATTAGGGTTAGTTTTAGATTTTGTAAAATTTTATTTGTTTGTAAATTGATGAAACTTATGTTGAATTTTTTACTTAAGAGTTTTGTAATGAAATAAATAATGACTTATTTAACGGGTCCATTTTATTTCCTTGTCAATTTTATTGCCGAGTTGAAATTTTCGATAAATGCGTAAAAATTTAAATTTATGTAGATAATTGATGATGAATTAAGAGTGCTATTAAAATAGATTGAATAAGTTTGAGCTAAACCAATATTTTTATAAATTTATTTAGTTAACGTAGTTAATTAATACATGGTGTCATCATTATTTAAATAGGTTTGATATAAGTAATGAATGATCGTTCATGGATATATTGAGATTCACCCCAAGGGTTGCGAAGGATGTATTATTGTAATGGGGTTCATGGTTTTATTAATTACACATTATTTAATTCGAGAAATATTAGTGGAGGCGGTATTAGATGTTAATGAAAAACATGTAAGAATAATAAATTTCTAAATCCAGATGTTGCAACGATGCATCTTCTACAAAAAAAGGTTCATGGAGAAATACATGTGTTAGTATGCATATAAAAAATCATAGGTTCCTCACGATACCATGGTAGAAAAGATGGTTGGGTCAACTTTTAGTGCTAACAACATGGATGAAGTTATAGATGACAATAATATTCCTTTTATGAATATGGTTATGGATGTGATTAGAATGAATCGAGATTATTTTTGTCAATGTCTAATCATAGATGAAGAACCTAATGAAGAAATGACCAGGTTTTTTGATCTTTTAAAAGATTCTGACAAACCATTATAGGATGATTGCATAAATTACAGTAAATTATCGGTAATTGCACAGGTGTTCACTATCAAGTCAGATCATAGGTTAAGTGAGGTCGGTTATAACTGAATTGTCGAATGAGTGGGAAGCATTTTACCTGAAGGAAACAAGCTGAAATAGAACTTCTATGCTGCTAAATCCATGATGAAACCTCCCGTTCTAGGATACCAAAAAATTAATATGTGTTTAAATTTCTGCATGTTGTACCACTTTGAAAATACAGAGTTGACCGAGTGCGAAACATTTAACTATGTGAGCATTCTCATTATAAACCCAGAACTGGCAAGGGAAGAACTCTTGTCACACACAAAAAACTTAGATATTTCTTAATCACATCTAGACTGTTGAGCATATGACATGAAACCAATCACATGATGCGGTGGATGAAATGATGGTGCACATGGTGCGCTCTTCTATTGGTGAAGCCTAGAAACACTTTAACAATGTGCATCCTCAGTTTTTAGTGGAATCAATGAACGTGTTTCTTGGATTATGTATAGACGAATTTAATTCATTTAGGTCATTTTCTGCTCCTTATTTTTGTTGATCGGTGATACTCACGGTTTACAATATGTCATCGAGGATGTGTATGATGCTAGAGTTCATTTTTATCTATGGTCATACCCGGTCTTAATAGTTCGGGTTGAAATATATATGTTTATCTTTGACTGTTGATTGATGAGTTGAAGTAATTCTGGGAATCTAGGGCTTTGACTTATGATGTATCGAAGAAACAAAATTTTTTGATGAAGGCAGTTTTTATGTGGATTATCAATGATTTTCCCTGCTTATGGAGTGGTTTTTGGTTGGAGCACGCATGAAAAATTAGCATATCTATACTGTATGGAAAATACTGAGGCATTCACGCTAACAAACAACAGTAAAATGTCTTTTTTTACTACCACATATACTTTTTTCCAACAAATCATAAGTACAGAAAGAACAAGAAGCATAGTTATCAGACCCGGCCTGACTCGGTGGGTCAATCCGAGACCTGGGTGCTCTGGGTCATGGCCGAGTCTGTTTCATTAAAAACTCGAGCTTGTAATTGGCCCGGGGAAAATTGTTCGACTCGCCGGGTCAACCCAAAACCCGAGAGACTTGGTAAAACCTGGTAGAGACCCTCTTTCTTTCAAATATGTTTTTTCTCCTAGCCAGAAATCCCTCTTTTTTTCATATTTTTCAGTTAGTTACTAATCCATTTCGAAGTTCATTATATAAATATTAGAATAATATTTTATTTTTTCAATGTAGGATTTGAAGCCCTTTAGTAAATACTCTATGTTCAAAAGAAAAACGTTATGTTTTTTCAATGTGGGATTTGAAGCCTTTTAATATATATACTCTATGTTCATAAGAAAAAAATTATGTTTTTTCAATGTAGGATAAAAAAACCTTTTGAAATAATTTTTTAAATTTCATTATTTACAACATGTATAATCTATATTCATATGGATTATTTCTTAATTTTTTTCATATGAAATATTAAAATCTCATACATTTTTTTTTAATTTTTCTGGGTTGACTCGGGTCAACCGTGTAACTTAGGACCTGACTTTTTAGCCTGGTCAACCCCTGGGTCGGGTTTGATAATTATGATAAGAAGGACTACTTTATTGGCAAAGTTGAAAAGGATGTTGCATCGCCACTTCTTTTGGATGAGAAATTGCATGATGTGGTGCCGAAGTAAGGTGACATTGTGTTTGGTTTTCAATCGGGTAAACAAAAGTTTCCTGATTTTGATTTAACCCACAATTAAGTTAAACAAAGTATTTTTTTGAGAGCTTTCTTATTGAAATAACAATCTCCTCTGCCATAACCTTGATATCATACACATAAAAAAGAACATGTTGAGAGCTTTCATATTGAAATAACAATCTCCTCTGTTATGGATGTGAAAGGGAATACAAAAGGACAACATCAAGGCTGGAATGAATATAGCTTTGTTTTGAAAACATAAAAATATGGAGTTAGTTTATGTTGGGTCACACAGGTCACAAAGTTCAGAGTCAACTTCACCTTAGATAAAAATGTATAATTAATTGTCTACCCATGGCTTAAAAGTCCGTGTTTTCCTAATGGATATGCTTCAAACATATCAAGATTGATGAATTTAGAGGATTGCAGATTGTATAGAATGAAAAGCTATGATTGCCATAATTTTATGCAAACACTCATTCCATTAGCTTACCGGGATTTATTGTCAAAGGGCATATGGGATACACTCATAAAGATCAGTTATTTTTTTAAAGATATATGCTCCAACAAGTTATAAACACAACATATAGAGATGTTTGGAATAAATATCCTCCAAACAATATGTAAACTTGAGATGATATTCCTCTTATCATCTTTCAACTCATTTAAGCATTTACCTATACATTTACCATTTGAGGCAAAAGTTCGAGGCCTGATCCAATATAGATAGATATATCCATTTGAGAGGTTAGGGATTATACATGTATGGTAATTAATTTTTTTTTTGTCTTTTTTGTATACTTTAAAACATTCATTTAATTTCATGCAGATATTTGTTCAACCTTAAGAGAAAAGTAAAAAACAAGGCACATAATGAGGCTTTGAAATGTGAGGCGACAATATTTATCTCGTACTATTTCAAGCCTCAATTAAGAACAAAAATCAACTTTGTTTCAAGGCATGACGATGGTAGTGAAGTGCCTTCAAGTAGGAACTTGTTAATATTCTTTCATCCTAGATAACTCGTACCAAAAAATATTGTAAGGGGAAGATATTTTCTAAAATAGAATTCACACAAGCACATAATTATGTGCTATTTAACTGCGATGAACTGAGACATTTTATTCATTAAGTATACTACTTAACATGTCATTATTTTCGAACAATTTATCTCTAATAATATTATAAATTGATACATTGTTAAATAGCTTGTAGGACACATCATTTATATTTACTATTTTAAGATTCACAGTTGAATGAATCTCAAATCTTTGAATTACAAGATGAACAATTTTTTCACAATTGGTAACATATAGATTGTGTGATTTTTTGAACAAGGCAAAAAAAAAACAAAAATATATGCGAAAGAAAGCAAGCTTGCAGCCCGGAATGACATGACGATTATGAAGGATTTCAGACCGCCATATATCTCGGTGGTTGTGTGGGAGGAGTACATTCAGCATGTGAAGTCCGCGCAAATCACGCGATGGTCACAGTCTGGTGTGGAGAACCAGAACTGTCCTGTTCACAGTTTCAAAACCACACATACCAGCGACTTTGTTTGGTTCGTTTCACATGCGAAGCGAATGATAAGATTTTTTTATTTCTTCCATTTTTTATTTTTTTATTTTTATAAATATATTTAACTGACAATATTTTTATCTTGCAGGCTACAATTCATGTACGCGAGTCAAGTTCAGTGGATCTCTTTGTTGAAATGCATGTGTAGAGTGATGACTGCCAAAAAAAGGTGCAGCAGTTCGTGGATAGCTGAGCTCAGCACTTTGTGGTATGTTAGTTTTCAACCATTAATTTTATTAAGTTATAATTTTCTTCAATTTGATGAATTTATTATTTCTTTCCAGGATACATATAACAACCACTTGAATGAGAGATACGGGGACAATCTTTCGACCCGTCCGGATCTTGATCCAGATTTGTGGTTGGAGGCAGGATAGCCCGGTTGGCTCGATAGAAACTTGCGGACGACCCGTAGTGTTTTGACCGTTTGATGCTCACAATTGGTCCCAAACACTCAAATTGAATGCTTGTGATTGGTCCTGAGAACTTACAGACAGGGTTATTGACAGACCATGTTCGTCGATATATTCCAAAGAGTTGAAAAGGAATTATTTCAAATGTCACTACTACTGCTAACTCTTCGATGGAATTATAGATGATATTTCTTTGGTGATATGTTATATTTACTGACCGATATACTGACGAACATATAAAAACACCAATGAAATTGCATGTGGTATTTTTGTCATTTATATGGCAAACTTCCTGAGGGAAATACCGATGGAATGAAATGGATCAATTTTTTTTGTGCGCTTTGTCCGTCTCTAAATATATCTATAAATTTATTACCGATGAATTTACCGAAAGACCATAAATTACCGACGAGAGTTTTTTCAATGAACTGGTTCCGTCAGTGAGCCTATTAGTAAAATACTTATCAACAGACTGTGAGTTTAAATACCAATTGAAATTTTCGTCGATAAAACTGTTAAATCTGGTGTTGCCTCATGGTTATACATGTTGATGCTCAATATTGTTATATGTATAGTTTCATGTCACCATGTACATTTGATTTACTTGTGGAGTGTTGCAAAAGCAAGGAATTGAGAGAGAGAGAGAGGTTTACCAGATAGCCAAAATGGTATTTGATGAATGGGTTTGCCCACTGCTTATGATGGATTGGACTATTCTTGATGTGTCCTTACCTGTAAAACAAAGTTCTTTGTGTGTTCCGATGATTAGATTAGTTTAGTGATGGAGTTTAATGGTGTAGAAAACTTTTATTTATCGGATTCCTTTTACCTGTATCGTTGAGTATAAAAATACCTCCCCTCACTTACCTGCGAAGACAAAATCAAGGCAAGAAATCTCATGCCTTTTGGCAGTAAAAAACAATGTTCTGATTGTTCGCGGTATCGATCAATAAACAGAGGCATTATCAAAAACACTCGAAGGAGAGCCACAGGAAATCCAAGTGGGCATAGCCATCTATTTTTTAGCCTTGTGATGTTTACTTGCACGTAGCCGCCTTTGCATCTTTTTCACAGAACTGTTTGTTTTTTGGCTGTGTGCATGCGCCTTGGCTTTGCCAAATTGTAAATAAATCCTCACTCTTGTTTTAACTATCTATTATGATTGAGGGAAATTGAGTATGATTAATGCATCGTATGATGTGACAGAAAATTTCATTTTCTTTCTTGTGTCATAGTAGTTTCCTGCCTTCAATAGGAATAGCATCGCTTGATGTCTCTCACATGGTGGCCCAAAGCCTGAAAGAAAGTGAGAGTTACATGAAATTGCAATGAACTCATTGCATGCATATCTTTCCATCTTCATTTCAAATGGCAAAGATAGTCATGAACTTGAGAGATGAGAGGCATGGGGTTTCCTGAATGATGCCAGTGTCCCATAGGACCTCTAATTTTTTTCCCTTTTTTTTAGTTTCACGCTGGAAGAGAAAATTTAGGTGCAGCCCGAATCATTTAAAAAAAAAACCTTTAAAAAACAAAATAAAATGGAAGTGCTAGCTATCATCATTCTACCCCACAAACATTACTTGTATTCAAAGCTAGGATTTCCTGGCGGACCTGACCTCTCCCCTTGGTTTCACAAAAGGGGCAACAACAACCACATTCTGAATTTAATATCGACCATGTGAACATTCAAAATGCAAGATTAATATGCTGATGAAGAGAATTTATTGTGTAACTGCCAAGAATCAAAATCCCAGAACCCAGTTTGTGGATTTAATTTAATTTTTTAAAAAAAATAGATAACTCTGTTCCCAATTGGGTCCTCAGAGTATACAGAAATTCGCAATTGAGTACACAAATCCCAATTGGGAACTCGATCAAATATCTTTATATAAAGAGAAGGAACTCGATTTTAGTTGACGTGCAAGTAGGCCTGAGTGGCCAGGTAAAAAAAATTATGGTAGAGGAAAGAGGACAAATTCATCTCAATTACTGCTGAAATGGTTACACATGAAAAACAATGATAATTTAAAAGAAGAAAATTGACAGCTCCACTTGAGAGAAGGGACAAATCATCTCAAGTGCCGGAATGGACAGTTTACACATGATTAAAAAACTATGAAAAGAGATAATTGACAACAGTACCTTACCACGAGTGACAAACAAATCCTCTTTTTACTACATGCTGGAACCTCGTTTTTTAGACTTTTTGCTTGTCCATAAATTTGTGTACAGTACAGCAGCAAATCTTTACGGCTGCAAAGGTCACTGAATCAACCGATGAATTTGATGGTTTCATGACTTTTATTTTTTCCATAGAGAACAAGAGAGTGATGGGCATAAAGGGTTTCCAACACCTTGTGTCTCTTTTAGCACCATGTGCCAGGCATGTGAGATGTTGGATTTTCCCATTGATTTCAACCGGGAAATTAGGGGGTCCATGGTTCCATGATTAAGACACATGATAGTATTCAAGATTTTGCTTTTGAAATACATTTTGAACGTACTGTGTGATTTGGTGATCTCAGTGGAGAAAATAACCCCTTGTGTCCCATGCATGTCACTTCTTTCTCTTCGAAGCTTTCCAAGATGTAGCCAAGTTTTTCCGCTCTAAGGCCCAACTAGGTACGGATGGTGGTCCTATCCAGTTGAAGAAAAGAACGAGAGATTCAAGAAGAGAAGAATGCAGCCATTTCAAGAATTCAGCTTATGAACTGAGACTAATAAGAAAAAGTGGAAAGATTGGGAGTAAACTCCTTTTGAGGTAATAATTCTTCATGATAAACAAATGATGGTGCAAAAAAAATTAGCATGATGTGATCATTTGTACAGTTGTGTACATACAGTTATGTTGATTCAACTTTCTCACTTGTATGGTCAGTGGGGCATCCTTTGCGTCTGGGAGGCTCTTTAACACCTGTTTAACAACAAGAAAATTGATGTCGGTAACCTCACCAACAGCAGTAGGCTCTTTAACACCTGTTTAACAACAAGAAAATTGATGTCAGTAACCTCACCAACAGCAGTGGTAAACGTGATAGTAGGGAAATAATATTATGTATGTGAAAGAAGATTCATGGATATTTACTTGGTATAGTTTCCAAGAAACCATGGCATCAGTGGCAGCATATTGTAGGTTGTTCTTTTGATAAAACATCTGCTTCTCAGTTTCCAAGTCTGATTCTGTTGCGCTTTCGAAGCTGTGAAGTTTCGGTAACTTAATTAGAATTTCTGAACAAAACGCATAGCCAAAATAACTTGGAGAAAATTAGGCTCCATTTCAATCCACTAGAAAAACTACATACCAAGAGAGGGAAAATAGAAGACCAGAAGAGGTTGAAACAAAAATGAGAAAACAAGAGTAATGGTAGAGCAAGGATAACTCCATTGCTTTTGTATATCAAAGTAGAAATATATTGATCAAAGAAGAAGGTGCACGTAACATTCAGAGATCTAGAGATTCTTTGAAACAACAACGAAGAAGAGAACTCCAAACTAAGGAATACTCCATTCTCTCTGAATACCAGTCACTGAAACACTTCTGAAAGCCTGAAAGCATCATACCACAAGGATGCAAGAAACACCATGCCATCCACTAACAGCTTCTCAATGAGAGAATTGAAACTTGAAAGTTGTAGCATTCTCCTCCATCCAAACACACATATGACCACACAATCAGCACAGAACAATAAAATTCTGTTAATTTTTCCTCCAAATCCACTATAGCATATTGGCAGCAAATCCCGCAACCTACCAGGAACCACCTAAGACTCACATCTGCTAGCTTGAGTCCTCTTTGTGCAATGCTTCAGCATGTCCAAGATTTCCATTTTCACAACCCTACTCCACAAATACCATCCAACTTGTCAATGGAGAAACAATTGGCTCACGGCCTCCACAGTGTTTGGTAACTCATAGATCTGATGTTAGGAGACAGAGCCTGGTGATGACAACTCCATTGTTCATTACTAACCTTCATAATGATGCAGATATGACATGTGCTCGATGTCCAAACTAATATAAGCACATAATTCTAAAACTATTTGCATCAAAATGCACTATAGAAGAACTTAAGAGCAGGACCAAAATCTCACAGAAGTGAATTCCCTTTTCTGGCCTTTTAAGAATTTGAGGAACAATCACTGTTGAATTCAAAAATTTAACCAGATTGTGAATAGGATCCGGCCAGTGCAAATTGCCTTAACCTATTAGCATAAATATGCATTCTAGACAGGGGACAAAATCCTGTAGTTGTTAAACCTTCAGTGATGCCTTGCATGGAGTCTGCATAAGAAATACAATCAAAGCTTTTCCTTTCTATTTCATTTTTTCTTCATTATGGCGAAGGCAACAAAAAGTTCTCCTAGAAATGCATAGGATACGTATATTCTGAACGGTCAAGGCAAGTTTGGATTTATTTCAAAAACAGGCTGGTCCAACATTACCATAGAACAATGTGGGCACCAATTTATATTCCCACTAATTTTTTGATACTGTTGACGGTCCAGTGACTTGATAAAATTGCAAAACAAACATAAACAATCAGGAATAAGCTTTCGAAAATGCAAATCAGAGAACCAAATAGATGTCCTTTACTCAGAAGGCATCTCAGCAAGATGTGTAGATACCTCTTTGCAAACAAGAATCTTTGCTAGAGCTCTTTGCTAGAGCGAAGACCCCAAGTTTTAGGTTCTCCACCAAGCTTTTGATTTGCATGATAGGAAAGGTCCTCCACTGATTTAACTGAGACATTATAATCTCTAAGAACCTCAGCACAGTCACCGCTTATGCCAACACCAACCTGCACACATGCCACACATTCAGAATAGAAAATTAAATCTGTAATTAAAAAAATTATATATATATATCAAATGTACATAAATGAAATACAGAAACTAGTGCAAGAGATCTCACTAACTTTTACAAGTGTAGAATCCTCTAGAAGAAACTGCAGACTTGTGATTCCAGAATGAAAATTATGCATCGCATGACAAAGGCTGGTGTTCCCACATATCTGCATAACTGCAGCTTTTCCAGGCAACACACCTGCAGAGATCGAGGTTACTGTTCAAAGTGATGATCCATCAAGAAAAATCTATTTCCTAAAGGGAAAGGCAGCACGGGAAGGAAAATGCTTGCAGAGAACAAGATTTGATTCATTTTTCAATGTAAACACAGTAGGAATGCATTTTTTGTCACCTCACCCCCTAATCAATTTTTCAACATTAGTTTAACATGCCACTCGGCAAAATTGAGGAGTTCCACAATTCAAATAACTCAGTGTTAGTGATAAGTCAGGGTCATTTGTATTAGAAACATAATTGAAAATTCTGCTAGAACATTTGACAGTGCGCAAAGCACTGCAACAAAATGCCATGGAACCCTGCCTTCTCCTCCAGGAGCACTGGGAAGGCAAGGAAGACAAAACTAACATTTTAAGTAATGTACTCTGGTTTTAAGGAAATGGGTGCATAATCTAAGGTTGAAGTGAATGAGCAACTGTCAACTGCATTTATTTGATGACATGCTGCAGGATAACAGTTGCCTGGTTGGTTATAAATTTCATGGTTCTAATGCACAGTGAAGGTGTCTATAACAAGCTACAATCCATAAATGAAACTTGAGCATCATCAAAGAACAAGATTGTAGTATATGAGTAGGAGATAAATTTCCTCCATGCCATAGAGGAAGTGGCAAATGGAATAGTAAACCTAAGCACTCTACAACTAGAGAATGCATAGGAGAAGAAAACATGGCATATAATAATCAATAAGCCTAATCAGTTTGTAAATCAAGTTCACATTCCAAAAGTTTTCCTCTGACTCCAAGAAAGCTTTAGGATAACACATTAAACAACAAGCATAAGCTCCATATATTTGATGAATCATAATTGCTTAAGCATCATTATTATTGAGAGAGAATAAGATCAATGACAAGGATTTTTGAAAGAAAAGGAACAAAAAACATGCATAGGAAGGTCCTATTTATCTTATAATTCTAATAATAAAAGTGAAATAGCTTCCATAGAATAATAGAAGGTCCAATTTATCTTATAATTCCCTCCATTCAAAACATTGATGAAAACAACTAACAAACAAACCTTTGTAAATGTGGTTTTCCACTCAATATCAAAACCAACAATAACTTGACCCATTTAACCCTTTTTTACTTTAAGACTCTGTAAAAGCTCCTTTGCAGCCTTTTCTACCTCCATAGAAGTTCTGCTATACAAAATTTGACCCCTGAACTTCAATGCAGGATATCTCATCTTCACACTACCTGCTACACAAAGTACAATAAATACATTAAAATCCCACAAATAATCAGCTTGAATAACAAAATGTATGTGTTAAAGCTATGTAACTTAATTAAAAGTTCAAAGCTTTGTACAAAATTAAGGACCTCGGTGACAATTCATAAGCAATGCACATAGAAAAATGAATAGGGAACCTGCAAGCGTGACTTTTTGGGGGGGCTATGAACAGTGATCATATGTAACCAGAAATTTAGTAAAAATTATATGAACATAACCGACATCGAAATTGTTCCAATCACACAATTATCGACTGCCAAAAATAAAGTAACGCAGCATTTCTAAATTCTAAATTTCATTTTTTTTTCTTAGATCTTAACTACCAAACGAACCTTACAACAATGAGCTGCAAAAGTACTAACAAAACGAACCCAAATTTATAACTTATTCCAAAAAAAGCATATTGCTGTTAACATTTGAAAGGATAAATCAAAACCCAGAATTTTCTAAAGGGATATACAAATGGTTTAGAAATATATAAAATTAAAGTAAAATTAAAAAAAAAAAAGTTCTTTTACCTTGACAGGGAGAGAGAGAGAGAGAGAAGAGAACTGGGAAATTGGTGTCGAGTTCTTGGAAGTTATTGATCCTTTTGTGGACTTGAATGTCGTTTCTTGATTATAGTTGCTGTTGATGGTGATGGCAACGACGACGGTGTTCAAAGTCTCTCATGGAAATGAAGAATTCCAGGGAGAAGAGGAATTAGGGTTCAATTGATTCAAAAGAAATCACTCTCCCACCTGATGTTGAAAAAACGCACCGTGTTATTAATTTGTGTCAAACGCTGCGTTTAGTCTTGTTGTTTTGTTCTTGTTAGTTATGTTGTCACGTGTTGGCTTAGAATAGAAGAATAATTGGTAGTGTTCCATAAGGACTGTGGACATTCCGGATGTTTAGTCTAGCCGTTTAATTGTGTTTTTAAAATTTTGGAGTTTTTTTAATTTTAAGTTCTTTTGTTATGGGTTTTTTGATAGTTTTAGTGTGTTAATATTAAAAATAAAATTTAAAAAATAAAAAAAATATTATTATGATGTATTTACAAGTAAAAAATACTTTTAAAAACAATTTATATCACATTCTCAAACAAACCTGTAATAGAATTGAGAGGAAAGAGAAACATTATGAAAATGATGAATTAACTAATCCTTCCCCCCCCTTTCTTTATAGGTATATTGCCTATAATCTTCTAGATTTAGAAAATTATCAAAAAACTTTCCATTGAATCCTCTGGATAATCTCTAGATAAGCACTTATAGAATTTAGCTTACACCAAGTAGTATCAGAGCCCCATGTCTTTGGATTCGAGAAATGGCTCTTAATATTTGATCTTGAGACCCGAAAAGATTAGAAGATTCTCTTGAATTTGTCACTAAAAAACAAGCATTTAAGTATGAGCAATGATGAAAATGCTGGAATCATATAATAAAAAATTGGAAGTTATAAAGTCTATCCACGATGCCAAGTTTAGAGAGTTGAAAATACCCATCAATGGTTTATCATATCAATAAACATCAATCATATAGGCTTTACAACAAACAATGGGAGAATCTAGTGTTACTAGGGATAGGTTAACCCATATCATGGTGACTTTGCTACTAAAACTTTTAGAACCGGTGATGAAGGTTGTCAACACTACAAAACATATAAACTAAATGAGATTTCCCTTGTTTTAATGGTGATAATATGAACAAAACTTTGACATGAAAGAGATTGATGATTCTGAGAAACTTACACTAGCTTCATACTATCTAGATAACATGGCCTTATGTTGGCATCAAAAGTATATGAGAAGCTTGGAAGGTCAGGAGGTGACATGTGGAGAATATATGAAAGCTTTATGTATTAGGTTTGGGGGTCAAACGGACTTACTGGAAGAACTTATAGATCTAAGATAAGTTAGGAGTTTATAAGTATATATACAAGATTTTTTATGTCCTATGGAATAGGGTATAAATTAATGAAAAGCAAGCCATGTTAATCTTCATAAGAGGATTGTAGATGAAGATCAGAAACCTGGTCAACATGTTTGAACTTAAAGCTCTTAAACAAGCCTATTACCTAACTCGTTTACAAAACAATACATATCTCATAGACATTTCCACAACCATTTTAAATATTCATCCCAAACCATTATACAAACTACCCAAACCAAATTTAATCATTCTTGGTCTCATCCCATAAACTTAACTCCATAAACACCAATACATAAAAACCATCTTAAGTTGGCTTATTGTCTACTCCTATCCAAAACTATGTCCACAAACCAAACTTAAAACCTACCAAATCACTAGGGATCAAGGGGCTGGAGGAAAGACAAGCCAGAGGGTTATGTTTCTAGTGTGATGAAAGATTTGTACTTTGATACGAATGTAGAATTAAAAAATTATACTTACTATATATCGTGGAGGATGAAGAACATAATGATGAAGGCGCAAGTGAAATGAATGAGACTAATGCAAAAGCAATAACACCATACATTTCCTTCAATGCCTTGGAAGACATAGTGGAAGTCCATACCTTGAGGGTGACTGTAAAGGTAAAGAAACACTATATCTTTGTTGTAATCGACTTTAGCAGTACTCATAATTTTTAAATGCAGAATTAACTAAGAAACTACAATGTGACTTAACACCTATCAAACTTTTAATAGTTGAGGCAACAAATGATGGAACTATATGTTGTATAGCTATATATAGAAACTCTAAGTGGAAAATACAAGGGATGAATTTTATGGTTGATGTCTTTATTGTATATTTAAACAATTATAACATGGTGTTAGGCATTAAATGGTTTGCTAAATTAGGCAACATTTTATCTAACTATAAGAACTTATAGATGTCATTTAATTGGCTAGGTTAAAAAGTGTTGCTTAAAGGAAATAGGACTGCTAGACTATAAACTATCATATTTGAGCAGCTTAATGACTTACTAAATAATCCATCATAACTTATAGAAGTGATCATGTATAGTATGAAGATCTTAGAGGATATTGATTATGTAATGTGTTCCATATTGACCACCTCACATTCTAAATGGTAATGAATATTGTCTTAGATGAATTATTGAAGTGTTAACAAGAGGTGTTTAAGGAACCTAAAGGATTGCCACCAACTATAGCTCATGACCATATTATACCTCTGAAGAACAAAGTTCAATCTATCAAATTAAGACCTTGCAAATATTTTGGGTTACAAAAGAATGTATTAAAGAAGATGGTTTCTGAAATGATAAAAATAGTGGTAATTCAGCAGAGCAATAGTCCATTTGTTTCTCTAGTAGCTCTAGTTAAAAATAAGGATAACTCATGGATATTTTGTATAAACTATAGGGTTATAAAAAAACTCACCATTAAAGATAAGTTTTCTATGCCTTTAGTGGATGAATTATTAAATAAATTGGAAGGTGCAACAACATTTATAAGTTGGATTTAAGGTCTGGGTACCATCAGATTAGAAGGGAAAAATAAGATGTATTCAAACCAATATTTAAAACTCACAATGACCACTATAAATTTCTAGTGATCTCATTTGAGCTGACAAATGCCCTTAATACCTTTCAAAGTCTAAAAAATAAAGTGTTTAGGAAACATTTAAAGCAATTTTTATAGACTATAAGGTCATCAACAAACTCACCATAAAAAATAAGTTCCATATAGCTTTAGTGGATGGATTATTAAAGGAATTGGTAGGTGCAACAATATTTTATAAGTTGAATTTGAAGTATGGATACCATTAGATTAAATTGAAAAATAAGATGTATTTAAAACAACATTTAGCACTCACAATAGCTACTATAAATTTCTAGTGATATCTTTTGGGTTAACAAATGCCTTTATTACCTTTCAGAGACTAATAAATAAAGTGTTCATGAAACATATAAGATAGTTTATACTGGTCTTTTTTTATGATATTTTAATATATAGTCAGTCATTGGTAGAACATCTAAAGCATTTGAGAACAATTTTTGAGTTGCTGAAACTACATCAATTAGTTACTAAAAAAGTAAATGTGTGTTTAACAGTAGCCATGTATAATATTTGGGTCATGTAATATCCAAAGAAATAGTTGATATCGATGCTAAAAAGATTCAAGTTATGGTTGATTAGCCAATGCCTAAAAATATTAAATAACTATGTGAATTTATTGGCCTTACTGGTTATTATAAAAGGTTTGTTAGGGGTCATGTATCTATACGCGAGCCACTAACGTAATTGCTAAAGAAAGATGTATTTATATGGATTGATAAAGCATTAGAATCTTTTAGATACTTGAAAGAGGTAATGACTCAGCCTCTTATTTTAACACCACCCAACCTCAATAAGTTGATGATATGTAGCAATTCCTTTGGTTTACTGGACTGTGAGTTTATCACCATATGCACCCTGAAGCCACACAATAGTTCTTACTATAACATTCTTAATGATAAAAGCTAATGAAAGATTAGAAGCATGCAAGGAAAGAAAAATCAAACCATATGCTTGTTTTAGGGTTGGTTTCCCTAGAATAGAGATAAATACAAAGATAAGAGAGAAAAATTAAAAAATAAATTGGGATAATTACAAAAAAAAACTCATATATTTTAGTCCATTTCTTATTTTCAATCTAAGATTTGAGAAATTATTGTTTTTCTCCATGGTCAACGGGATAAATCAAATTAAACAAAAAAACATTTTTGACCTTGTATATAATAAATGTAAATCCTAAAATTTTTCATAAACCTTGTTTCTATTTCCCTAAGCTAAAGTTTGAATATTTATTTTTAAGTAATATCCTCACTTGCATGCCATTATAAAAAAAAAGCTAAAAATTTTAACTAACTTGACAAATCCAAGGATAAATTGAGAGCATTAATACTTTAAGCAAATGAGTTGAATTTTTCTAGTATTGCCTTCTAATAATAAAGATCTAAATTATCATGACTCAAGATAATGATCTTAACTTCTACTATGATCTAACTCAAGAAAATATTAATAACTATATAAATTAATTTTATGGGATTAAATTAATATTAATGAATCAATATGTTAAAAATAAATATTATGTGAATTTAAAATTCATAAGATATTAAGAATAGCCATTTAAAAAAAAAAGGTCTTGTATGCTGACATTTTTATCATTTGAATGTGTTGAATGATGTGTACTAAATGAGTTCAATAATATAGAAATGGTGAAATCAAAGTTTAAATTGGTGGAATCTTGTTTGTTTAAAGAAAATTTGAGTAAATTTCAATTTATTTTAATTCATAATCTCAATAACATTAAAAATTATATTATTTACCTAAAAGTTACAATATTTAGTCATTACATAATCTAATTATTTGTATTTCAGGGTGTTAGCAACGGTTAGCTTGTCACATGAAATGGTACATATATGGTTACATATTAAAGATGAAGTTTTATTCCTTGGGAAGAAATCCCATCATATCATTTTGTTATTAATTTGTTATAAATTAATTAAACATGAATTTAGAAACAAAAGTGGTAAAAGAAATTTGCAAGGTAATTATACGTAAATGGTTAGAATATAAAATCCACCACGATTATATGAGCTAGTGCTTTTAAATGCAAGCTTTTTAACTAAAAGGCTATAATAATATCAATATCTTGTACGATTAAAAATCGATGGCCTTGATTGTTTATATGCTTCAGGTACCACCTTTTTTTTAATATTTATCTTTTTAAGACAAAATCTGCCACGGAGCTATAACCCTAAACCCGAGGCAATACCTTTTGATTATGAGCCATGATAATATCAATATCACACATCGATTAGGATAAATCCTAGGCAGTTTATAAGCTCATGATATAACTTCTTTTTTTACGAGGTGTTTTTTTGGAAGAAAAAAAACCCCATCGTGATCTAGTGCTTTTAACTCCAAAGCTTTTTTTACTAAGAGGCTATAATGATTTCAATATCCCATATGATTAAAAATCGATGGCCTTCAGGACCCTTGAAATTAGTCGAGAGACGTGCAAACTGGTCCGGATACCTATGTTAATCAAAAAAACAAATTGATGGCCTTTGTTATAACTGATTTATGAGTTATTCCCCCCCAATTTATCTTTTTTCAAAATAAAAATTAAAAAAAATAAAATAATAATAGCAAAAGGACTCACATTTTGGAAAAAGTTAGCTAAGAAAGGATTTTAAATATAAAAAAATCAAGCTGCAATTTTAGATGAAATCGAGAGCCTAATTGTATTCCATTATATCCAAAATTGGAGAGACAATGTAGATTCAAGATCAAATTAAATGATTATTGGACGAATCTACATAAAAATTAAGTTCATGGGCATAATTAGATTTTTAATAGGTGAATTTGATTTAATCACGGGCTAAATTAAAAGTTTAATTATATTTAAGAATTAATTTGGGTCCAATTAAAGAATTTAATTAGATGCAATGACTTAATTATACTTTAAATGGGTCGAATTAATTTTGTTAGGGATTTAATTGGTGAAAAATTAAGATTGAAAGCCTACTTTGGGCTTAATTGAGAAGATTGGAATTTTAAGAGGTCAAACTTAAATTTTACAAAGTCAATTGGTTCAAATCAAGGGTAAAACCATAAAAAATCAAACTTTTAGGGTCAATTAAAGGTTAAATTAAAGAAATTCACAGCCAAAAATCATTTTACAAAAGGCGTCGAACTATGAGGGCTCAATTGATTGAAATAATGGGTGAAATTTAAGAAAATTAAAAGTTTAATGATCAATTTGCATAAATCTGAAACCAACAACCACAATGAAAAAAATGTTAAAATTTGGGGCTGATGTTGAAGTTTTTCAGGGGCAAAATTGCATAAAATTAAAAGTTCAAGGCCAATTAAGAATGCAATTAAAAGAAATCAAAAGCTGAGGGACTAAATTGTCCTTTTGTTAAACCTTAAATTAAAACCCTAAAGGACTAAACGATGTTGTTTTGACAACAAAAAAAAGGACAGACTAGCCGACTTGTCGTCTAGTCTACTATTCATCTTTTTTTTTTCCACTCGAAAAAGCTTTATGAGTTGCTAATCTTCAATGATATTTAATGTTTCATCTCTCAACTAAACTGGACAAGCTATACACTAACATGACGGCATAACACTTAACCATACCCTAGTATGGTTTTTTTTGGCCGATTTACACCACAACAGCCTCGTCGCTGCCCCAAAAAGACAACACAAACAGCCTTGAGTTGTTAAAATCTGACAATTCATGATGACAACTTTGAACCAACAATTGAGATCCTTACGGTTTGAATCAAGGGACAAGATTTGTCCCCAAAAGAGATAAAATGCCCCTCTTCCACCCCCTATAAATAGGGGGTGGATTCCATTCCTTGAGCATGAAGAAATCTGACGCCAAAGTTGGGGAAATTAGTTTTTTACCCCATTTTTTCCCTCCCTTCTCGGCCACCTCTTTTCCCTATTCCTCTATTATGTCTTCATTGTCCTTGCCTCCACCGGTCACACATTAAGCAACCCAACATAACCAAGAACATTGTCGATAACTTTTCTAGCTAGGTAAGCCTTCCTTCTTGTCTTTTATTTTCTTCTTCTTCATACCTTTGCAACCACTACATGTAATGATAACTTAATTAATATATAATGATAGGTTGGACCCATTTCAACCTAGCCCAATTAAAAAAGGATGTTTTCGAGCCCCAGTCGGCCCAACCAAACTTGGTTTAGGATCGGAGCCCATGTCCACATGGATGGGTCGGGCCCGACCCAAATAAAAAAAAGAGAAAAGCCAGGTTTGTTAAGCCATCAGTCGGCCCAACCTGACCCAACAGGTTCGGCCCAGATGGTTGGGCCAGGCTTAGCCTATATAAAAATAAAAATATGATAATAAAAATATTTATATAAAAAACAAAAAAAATCCAAAAAATTTCAATAGTCCTTTTAAATATATTTGTGATTTTCTCACATGTTTTTCTAATAATTTTGTATAATATCGGGATGTATATTTACACTGTAAAATACAAAATCGGTATTAAAATACCTGATTTTCTCTAAAATGTTTCTTAAAAAAAAATTAAATTAAATTCCTCTTTAAAGAAATACTTTGTTTTTGTGTTTACAACCAAATTCTAAAAGTTTTCCAAGCATATTTTCATAAAAAACAAATTGTAACTTTCTCATGTTTTAAAATGTAAAATGGATATCATAACTATTTTATGATTATTTGTTAATGTTTAGCCAAAATATCAAAAATCCTTCACTAATCATTTTGCACCTATGCCGCCAAATCTCTCCACCTCTAAGCGTATTTCTTTATGCTTTCTTTGTCTCCTTTCTGCAGATTAGACAAGTTGGTTCTGTTAGGAGCAATGTCCATGTTGTACTTGTATTGTTTGACGAAAGCATCTATTAAATCTTTTCATCCGCGAATCTTGGTGTTATCTAGTCTCATATACCAACTCAATGCAGCCCCACTCAAACTATCCTAGAAAATGTGAATCGGTAGCTTCTCATCATGTACTACTTCTGTCATTTTGTTGCAGTAGGATTAGAGATGGGTAGTGGGGCATTGTGTTCCAGCGTATTTAATGAATTCAGGAACTCATAACTTTTTTGGTATTACCACATTCGAGATTAGACACATCTTTGCGGCATTTACTAGGTCATACAAGTCTACCCCTTCAATAGCCCTTATCCTGGCTTCTAGTGTTGTCATTTTATCTTGATCAATATCGTTAGATGATCTTATTATATGGTTTTCATTTATGAATGTATTTATGATTATGGGTGCCGGTACTGGTGTCATTAATTGCACAAATGCTGGATTATATTGGGGATCCTGAGCTTGTTCTCCTATTACTTCTTCAGGCTGAGTTGCTGTTTGATTTTGAACTAAAATGGCGGGTCTATTAGAAAGACCCTTACCAAAGGCATTACGTAGTGCTTACTCGAGTAAATTGGTGAGGTGAGCCACACTAAATTTTAAAAATCCAACTCTTTCTGATAGTGTGAGAGCATCACAGTGAGTACGCTCTTTATTTTCCATGTTTCTTAGTTGGAGTTGGGTGTTGTCGATTTTTCGGATTTGAGCTTTTTGTGAGCCTATATTTCAACCTAATGTATGTATGTATGTATGTATGTCATTTAAACTGAATGTAAATGTATACAAATGCATGTACATGCATATTAGGTATGAGTTAACCTATTCAAATGGCTAATTTATGACTTCTTTGTTGAATATGGGCAAAAATCCATAGTTTGATTAATCTAAAAGATCTTTCCCAAGTCTTTATCTTAGTTAAATCCCATACACATAGAATTTATTCACGATAATCTCCCAACCTTGGTCTTTGGGCAATTACATCATCTTAGATTCTTACCCATATTCAGAAAGAAAAAAAATCATGGTTTTAGCTCAAAAAATCTTGTAGAGTTTAGGATTATTGATTAGGTCTGCCTTGATGCAAAATAAATTATTAGGGAATCCATACCCTAAAGGTTCTAGGCCATTACATGGAGGAACCTGGTCTTAAAAGGTCCATGAACTGCCTAGTGACCACCTTACGTGAAGGCAGTATAAGGGTTTACAAGGAATGGTTGAGGCACGGTGTGACTGTCATTACCAAGTAAACAATCAATTCATAGTTGGATGTTTCACAAATCTGAACCTCAATTGAAAGTTATGAGGCAAACCATTACTCCCCATCTAACCTAAAAATAAGTTTATTTACAAAAATTAAAATGCACGAAGGCATTAATTCATACCCAACATACTTATGCATGAAGTAGTATAAAAATGCACGTTAAATGTGCTAAAATTAAATAGACAAAAACAAACACGCAAACAATCAAACAAGCAAACCTTAGTCTAACCAAACAAGGTGTTCCCCAGTGGAGTCGCATCCTGTCATGGGGCAGGTATGTCTCTTGAGATGTGTGTGTTGAGAAGGGGGTTTAGGTGTAATAAAAAAGTTATGATTATAAGGTTCAGGAGTTGTCAATTGGTATCATGGTTATTAGGAAACCTATGATCTACGAGAGTCCAGGTAAGAGACTGGTTGTGTAAGGGAAAAATGCATCACCCTCAGTGCACCCTACCTAAGGTAAGTTACATTGTTATTTGATTGTTTTTCTAAGTCATGTTTCTGTCCATTGGTCTTTTCTAAGGTTCAAGATATATCTTCCTTCGCGAAGAAGTCTCTACCTTATTAGGTTAAATCCTAACCATTCTACGGTCTAAATTTTAGTACCACATTTATTTCGCACTTTGTATCTTTAATACTTGAGTGCATATTTTACAATTTAATTTTATATCCTCAAATATTAAAGTCTACAGCTAAATCCTAACACTTTAAATATAAAGTGAACAAAATAATTAGTGAAGAATTTTTGATATTTTGACCAAACCCAAACAGATAATTATAAAATGGTTATGATATCAATTTTACATTTTAAAACATGAGAAAGATGCCATTTTTGTTTTTTATGAAAATATGCTTGGAAAAGTTTTAGAATTTGACTATATGCACGAAAACAAAATATTTTTTTGTTTTTTAAGAGGAAATTAATTAATTTTTTTTTTGAATTTTCAATTTTTTTAAGAAAAGTTTTGAAGAAAACTGATTATTTTAATTTTGGATCTATATCTTACAGTGTAAATATACAGCTCGATATTATGTAAAATTATTGGAAAAACATGCGAGAAAATGACAAATATTATGAAAGGACTCTTGGATTTTTTTTGGATTTTTTTTATATATTATTATTATTATTATTATTATTATATAGGTTGGGCTCAACCCGACCATCTGGGCCGAACCCAGTAGGGTCGGGTTAGGTCGACTGGTGGCCCAACAAACCTGGTTTCTCTCCTTTTTTGGTCTGGGCCGTGTTGGCCCAGCCATGTGGGCATGGGTTTCAATCTCAGACCTAGTTTAGTGGGGCCGGTTGAGGCCCGACAACACTCGTTTTTCTTAATTGGGTTGGGTTGAAATAGGTCCAACTCATCATTATATGCAAATTTTGCATGCAGTAGCTGGGGGGATATAGAGAAAAAGAAGAAAAAAGATAGGGGGAAGGTTTACCTGGCCAAAAAAGTTGTTGGTGACGTTCCTAGTGGAGTTGGGTTATCCAATGTGTGATCGATAAAGGCAATAATGGCAAAGACATGACGAGGGAATAAGGAAAAGAGGTGGCCGAGAGTGGAGGAAAAAAAACTGGGGTAAAAAACTGATTTTTCCTAACTTTGTCCTCAAATTTCTTCATGTTTAGGACATGAAATCCACCCCTATTTATAGAAGGTAGAAGAGGGATATTTTATCCTTTTTAGGGATAAATCTTGGCCAAAAGGATCTCAACCGTTGGTTTAAAGTTGCCATCATGAATCGTCAGATTTTGACAACTCAAGGCTGTCTGAGTTGGTCTCGTTAGGGCGCCGCCGAGGCCGTTATGGTGTCAATTGATTAGAAAGAACCATACCATGGTATGGTCAAGTGTTAGGCCATCATGTTGGTGTATGCTTTAACCAGTTTGGTTGAGAGATGAAGCATTAAATGCAACTACAAATAGCCATACGGACAACTTTTTTGGGTGAAAATGAAGAAAAAGATGAACAGTAGATCAGACAACAAGTTGTCTGTCTATCTTTTATTAGTCAAAACATTGTCATTTTGTCCTTTACGATTTTTAATTTAAGGATTTAACAAAAGGTTAATTTAGTCCCTCGACTTTTGATTTCTTTTAGTTGCATCCCTAATTGACCTTGAACTTTTAATTTTGCCCCCGAAAAACTTCAACATCGGACCTAATATGTGGTTAAGGTAGCGCGGGTCTGGCACACATGCCAGACCCAATACGCTTGGACTTAGTAATGTGCCAAACCCAAGATAGCGTGGGTGTGGCACATATGATAGACCCAAGGCGTTTGGACTTGGCAATCAACCAAGCCCAAGATAACGTGGGTCTCGCACGCATGCCAGGCCCAAAGAGTTTGGACTTGATAGTTAGCCAAGTCCAAGATAATTACCATACTCTCATGGCATGTCCAAGGGAGTGACTAACCTTCATTGGGTCTAACCTCGGGGAAGAACTCAGTCTTATAGGCTTAGCTACACTTGACGTCTTAAACTCGAATCTCCCTACACCTTTTTAGGTGTATAAAGTCATTCAAGGACCCACCATATTCCCATCAGGTAAGGGATATTTATCCCTCATTAAATGTTATTAGGATAATTACACTGCAAGCCCTTTTTTTTTTACCAAAGGACAAAATTTATAGGCTATAAATACACCATGAAAGCTTCATAACAAGGTTCATAATCTCCAATTCTATACTGCATTTATATTTTCATAACATCTCTCTCTAGAATATTCTTGTATTTTCTCTCTCTAAAAAGATACTTATTTATGCATCAGAGAGTTCTCACCTCCACCAAAGGGGATCTTTTGCAGGTATTAGCCACAAACAGCTTTGGTCAATCAAGGACCAAATATAAACTTTCAACTACCTTGGCAAGGAAAAATGAAGGAGATTGTCAGGACCAATTGATTAAGCAATTATCCAACCTGGGAGCTTTATTCTCAAACTAGTTGGATTTTTAGGACATCATCAATAATCATATGCTTATATATAATCACGGTTGTGAATGTCTAGCAATAATGAATTTATAAAATAACAAGCATAAAATCTCAAGACTACAAGTATAAATCATTAAAATATTGTTTATAATGTTCTTGACATAACAATTGTCAACTATTTAGCAGCTTGGACTTAAAGTGAACGAGTCTTAGTTATTTTTGTTTTGATTCTAGTTATTCAACACAAGTCATGTCCATTGATGATCCATTTTATATAGTTGGATCATTATCAAAACACAAATGTTTCACCATTAGTACAAGATCAACTCCTCTAATTTAGAACTTGAAGTTTAATAGATTCAATATTTGAATTCACATTTATACTCTATCACATTACTATAATATGTTGCCTTTTTAACAAGAATACATGAGTAAACTTACTTATCTCGCTCTGATCTTTTATTATGTGTTGGTGTTTTTCTTGGATTGTATTTTTGATGTAATATTATTAATAATGCATTGGATGAAGAAAGAGGATATGACGAGGAGAAAAAAATCCCTAGTTATCTTTTAAAAATCACCTATACCCTAATCTACATTAAGGTAGTGTTTAGAAACGCGGTTGAAACCGTATTTTTTAAAAATTAAGAATTTTTGTTTTTATTTATAATTAAATTTTTGTATATTTTTTTTATTATTTTGATACACAGATATCAAAAATAATTTTTAAAAAATAAAAAATATATTATTTTAATATATTTCTAAACAAAAAAAATACTTTGAACTACAATCATTACCCCAAACTCTCCATCACCACCACTGAAATGGATTTTGAATTAATAACATGCTTTTACAAAAACTCTCGTAAAACCATATATAAAAAAAAAAAGGAAAGAAAAAACCCAGCCTTCTTTAACGCAACATGAATTACTGTGGAGCAAACTTGTTTTATTCTAGGTCTATGCTCTTCATTTGTCGAAGAAGTATATCTTCGCGCCCTCCTATTTCGAACAAAGACAACTTGCTCAGGATGAAATCCATGGTCAGGAACTCCATTGCTCGTCGTGTTGTTCCTAATCAACGAAACTTCAATTTCCAAATTCAAAACAAACAACAAACCTTAAACACTGACTCCATACAGTCGTCATGCACGAGAATTTTATGAATCCTTTTACCCTTTATGATTTAAGAAGTTTATTATATTTTATTTAAGATTTTAAATAGAGTCATTAAACCTATAGTTGACTTGGTGTAAGATCTCAATTATAAATAGAGTGAGTTAACCCCAATTTAGCCCGACCTTTCACCTTTTCTTTTTGTAATATTGTAATAGTTTTTAATTGTAATGTTAATTTAAAATAATATTAAGATATTGTATTATTATGTTTTTTTTTAACATATTTAAAGTTTTGATGATGATAAAAATAAAACACTAATAACATAAATTGCAATTTATTATACACACATGTATAGTCTTCCTTGAAAAACGGATGAATCCTTTAACATTTTACACTTATGGAAGTTTATTATATTTTATGTAGGAGTTAAAGTAAAGGTATCAAATCCAATTAAATGATTGGTTGATTAATATAAGACCGACTGGATAGTAGATTATGAATGGGTTAATCTAATTTTTTTTAA
>Ga0325411_1000721_pt1 | contig 35209 bp, 26 predicted proteins | sample PopdelMetagenome_13_FD_206181 | JGI IMG/M metagenome (GOLD analysis project Ga0325411, IMG submission 206181) | Populus deltoides microbial communities from Bellville, Georgia, United States - Xylem-PdIQD-R4 | ecosystem: Host-associated > Plants > Phyllosphere > Stem > Wood/Secondary xylem...
TTGATTGTCTGATAAAAAAGCTAAGGTGTTATTGTATTTCTAGTTGTTGGTCCGTTGATGGTTCAAGAAAAGTCCTCCTCAATAAGGAGGTCCTTATCTTATCGGGTAAAACCTAACCGTTCTAACGTCTATGTAAAAAAAAACATATTTTTAATATCAAGAATACATTTTACGTATAAATTCGTAATCCCATATACTAATATAAGACAAAAAGATTTTTTAGAATTTTTGAAATATTGGCCTAGTTCTCATGGCTTGAATAAACTGGTTATTAAAGCCAAAATGCATGTTAATACATATATTGTCTTGAAACTTCCGTTGTTGTATGAAAAATATGATGTTATAATATTTTTATATATATATATATATTGGAGAGACTAGGCCGTATGCATGAAAACAAAACATTATTTTTTTTTTATTTTTTTATGTCTTGACGAAAACCGGGTATTTTAATACCTGATTTGTATCCTTACAGTATAAAAATACAAACCGATATTGATCAAAATACATTAATAAAATTACATAAAATCACATATTTTTGAAATAATTTTTGAAGAAATTAATTAATTATATATATATATATATATATATATATCTATATATAAATAATACAAAACACAATATAATATACATAATATATAATATATAAATTGGGCTGGGTTGGGCCGGCCCAACGAACTGGGCCAGACTCAGCCCTAAAATGTGTTGGGCCGATCTTGGCCCAACAAAAATCTGGTATTTCTCTTCTGGGCCAGACCCGGCCCAGAAGGCAGGGCTGGCCTGGCCCATCAACAAGACTAGCTGGGCCAGAACAAGTCTGGTCCAGCACAAGAAACCAACGGGGGGAATTATTTTCCCCCCATCCTCCTGCATGCAGAACGAATGTTCTGCATGCAGAAGGAAACGCAGGTCACGAAAATATAATGAGGGGGAAGGAAAGTTTACCTGGCGCGGAGGAGGCAGTGGCACTGGTGGTGGTGCTGCTGCTGGAGGCGGTGCTGTGGTGGAGGCCGGTGGCGGTGTATTAGCTCACGGACGGCGGCTCCAAGCAGCGGCGCTGCTGTCTCAACCGAACGGCGGTGTTACTGTTTTTTTTTCAGTTTTTCTCTCTGTTTCTAGCTCTCCCTTCTTATATTTCGGTTCCTCTCCTTTTTGATTCGTTCCCTCCTCTCTTTGGTTCCTTCCGTTTCCTTTTTTTTTTCTTTTTTTTTCTGCCTTTTTCTTCTCCTCTGTTTTCTTTCTTTCCTCTATTTTTTCCATTTTTCTCCCCCTCTTTGGTTTGTTCTATCCTCTCTTGGATTTGTTCTCCTTTCTCTTTAGCTTTTCCTTTCTCTCTTCGGTTTTTTTTTTCTCTTCCCTTTCTCTCTCTTCTCTCCGTTCTCTCTCTTTCGGGTCTTCTCCTTCCTCCCTTTCTTTTGCTGTGTTGGGTGCTATTTATAGAGCAAGTGATCATGGTTGTTCACTGTGGCGCATGGGGAGCGGGTCTCGCGGCGGCTGGTCAGCCATTGGGTGCTGCTGTCGAGGTTCGGCTCCCCCGGTTTTCTAGCAGGCGCGCAGCGGGTGGTCGGCCAGTGTCTTCGGTCGGTGGTCCAACGGTGTGGGGCCTCGGGTTGGTCGGTGGGCTCGAGGCGAGAGAGGGCCCGGCCAAAATTTAAACCAAAAGCTTCTTTTTCCTTCTTCCCCGCTGCATGTTCGGGGGGAAGAAGAAAGATGAACAGTGTCGTTCAAAAAGACACCGTTCTTTTTTCTTTTTTTTTATAAAATGTATGAAACGGCGTCGTTTTGGAGAAAACGCGCCGTTTCATTTAAATGTGGCGCCAGAACGCGCCAATTTTCAAATCAGCCCTCAATCATCTTTTGTTCATTTCAATTGCATCCCTGCCAAAATTAGTCCCCGCCCTTATAGTTGGCCGCGTTTTTCACTTTGGTCCTTGGCCTCTGATTTATGCAATTGAGCCCTCAATTGATCAATAAACTTTCAATTTCTTCAATTTAGCCCCTGATTTTGTTAATTACAGCCCCTATACTTACACGTCTTTTCCAATTTGGTCCTTGGTTTCGGATTTCTTCAATTAAGTCCCCAATTGGCCCTTAAACTTCAATATTTATGCAATTAAGCCCCTGATTTGACCTAATAAATTCCTAAAAAATATATTTTGGCCCCATAACTTAAATTTCTTCCAATTAAGGCCTAAATTGACTTAAAAATCAATTTTCCTTGTAATCAAAACCTCTATAAATTCAATTAAACCTTCAATAAAATCCAATTGAGTCCATAAACATCCAATTTTGGCCTTTTCTCTTCAAAAATTAAATTTTCTCTTCCAACAGGGCTCTCCTCATTCAAGTATATACTGTAAAAAATTTCACTCCTTGTATTTTCGAACCTCCTTAGTCAATTTTTCTGATTCTTTTCTGAGCGCTCCCACCTCTTATTAGTTTTCTAATTTCTTCCAGCTATATATTTATATTTTTGTGGGGGGAACCCAAAAATGGGTTACAACAACAACTATCCCATCTGATTTCTTTCCTTTTTCTCTGCACAACCCTCCCCGTCTGATTTCTTTCCTTTTCTCTGCAACTTCCTGCTAGTTTCCATGATTCTCCCGTTTGATTTTGGAGCTGCAGATCATGTTTTTTTGCAGCTTTAATTCATAGGAGACAACAGCTTTTGATAACTGCAAAATTACATGAAGAGAAGAACCTTGCCATCATCTAATGGTTGGGATTTTATCCCTAACATAGATGGCTGAGATGATGTGTTACTATTGGAAAGAAACAACTAGAATCAGCACATAATCAATGAGAATATTGTAGTTTCCTCATTTGCATTATTTGGTTGTAAATCAGCCAAGATTTACATCCTAGAATTAGTGCATTAAATCTTTCCTAAATATAGATATATTAGGCTATATATATAAGCCTCCTCTACTGACCTAACAGAGGGGGGGAAAGGAGAGAAAAAAAATGAAAAAAAAAGAAGAGAAACAAGAGAGAGGTAGGCGACACTAGGCAGAGAAAAAAAAGAAGAGAAAAGAAATGAAAAAGGCAGAAGAGAGAACAGAGGAGAGGAAGGAGAGGGAGATTAGAAAGGAACAACAGAAAAGATTGAGGCAAGCAGGGACTACCTTTTGGTCTTTGCTCCATTTTCTGTAAGTAAAATCTACAGAACAGGGGAGAACAGAGTGCAGTAACTAGTAAAGAGAGAGGGACGAAGATGCAGAGGAAAAAAATAAGAGACGAACACAAACACAGAACAAAAGGAAAAGGGCTAAAACATACGAACACAGACAGATTAGTCATCACGCCCTCAACGTTGCTGCAACTTCTTCGTTTCCACCTCCAGGTTTGTCATTCCCATCTTTTGCATGCATCCCTAGTGCATTTGTTATTGTTCAAGTGAAAATTAATTCACTTGAACAGTGATCGGCCAAGGCACGCGTGAGGAAACTCACGCATGCCTTTATGCCCAGCCGGGTCACTAGTTTGGGCTAGTGACCGAGCTTGGCCTACTGGGTTCAGCCCAGCCACATGGGCCAAGCTTAACCCAGCCCCTAAAAAAAGGAGTAAGATCGTTGGTTTTCTCATGTATTTATTTTGTGGTTTTTTTTTGTATTTTTATGTTGTAAAAATTTAAACCTCGTATTTAGAATACCCGGTTTTCGACGCAATGTGGCAAATATATATAGATATCAAAAAAAATGTTTTCATGCATACGGCCAATACCCTAACATATTTTGAATTTCCTCTTAAAAAAACAAATATTTGAAGTTTAAAAGAAAATATGTTTTAGCATGGATTTCTTAAACACAAATTATTTTCTTGCATTTTGGACTTTCTAAGATGTTTGTAAAACTCCAAAGAATGTTGACCAATATTCAAAGAATACAAAAATCTTATTTTTGGAGGATTTCGACTTTATTCACCATTTATATTTGGATAAAGAAATCCCAAAGGGATTAATATCCAAAATATTATTGGGAATAACCTGTTATTATTCACTATTAATGTTTGGATAAAAAAAACTCAAGTGGTTAATATACAAAATATTTTTCTAGGAATAATAAGTCATCACACATCTTTGAAAGAAGTCTCGATTATAATTGAGGACATTTCAATTTTTTACTCCAAGGTTTACGAGCCGTGAAAGTATAAAACACTAAGGCAAAAATAGGCTTTTAAAGCGCTATGAATTTCCTTAGATTTCTAAATCTTTGTTCCTCTTCCTTGCGATTTACGAGTCGCGAATACTTGAAATACTAAGAGAAAAATGAGCTTTTAAGCACATTACATCTCCTTAGATTTCTATCTTACCTGTCTTTTAATTCATAGGTTATAAATTTAGTTCAAATCGAACACATATTTCAAGAGATCTGCATCGTTTCTTCTTGGCACTCTGTAGACATATCTAAGGGTATGATCTATATTGGCCAAGGGATCTTGCTTTTAGATTTTAAAGAACACCAACACCATAGCAATTATAAGGCAAACTAAACACCAAGCAGCTTACCTTAGGTAGGGCATACTAGGGGTGCTAATACCTTCCCTTTATGCAACCAGTCCCTTGCCTTAGAATCTCTAAAAGACCAGTTAGGTTTCCTAGTGACCATTATACTAGGTGGCGACTCCCTTATTCACAAAAACAAAAAAAAAAACAAAATCAATTCCCCGTTCCGGGAAAGGTTGCCGCAACGCCGCGCTCTGCGCAAGGGTGCGACTCCTCCTATAAGGAGGAATCCTCCTCCAAAGAAAGGAAAGAGCGGGTCATCATTTGGGCCACTCCCGAGAAAAGGGGGGAGTTTTGTTCGTGGTGGGAGTTTAGGAGGCGCTAGACGAATTAATGCTAGGGGATCTATCGGAGGTCAGACCCGCCAGGGGACAAGTGTTATGGGGGATCCAAGGAGCATAGGGGACCTGTCTACCCGTTATGCATAAGATGTAACCAGAAACACCCCAGGGATTGTTCAGCCACAGCAGGAAGATGTTATGTTTGTAGAGGTGAAGGGCATCGATGGAGGGACTGCCAGTATTTAGGAAGAGGTTGTTACCATTATGGGGAAACTAGTCATAGAAAGAAAGAATGTTTGCATAGAGCCACTGAAGGAGTATGGGGATAGGGGATGGCTACCCAAAGCCAGCACTAGTTAGTGATAGTTGATCGGCCTGTACGACCTACTCAGTCGGGGACAAGTGCCAATAAGGGTCGACCTAGGTTCCAGGAGGAAAGGACTTGGGGTAGGATATACCACATAACCCAGGAAGATATGGGGGCAATGCTAGATGTCATAACAGGTACACTATAATTGGGTTTAATACAAGTTTATGCTTTAATCTATATTGGGGCCAATCATTGTTTTGTGGCCCATCGAATTGTCAGTAATTTAAATGTGTTACCAAGTAGATTGAATGTAGGGATGGTAGTTAGTACACTTTTGGGGGAAAATATAAACATTGATGAGGTATACAAGGGAGTGATACTATACATTGAGGGGTAGAACTAAGGGTGGACCTCATGCCTTTAGAATTATATGATTTTGACTTGATTCTGGGAATGGATTGGTTGAGTAGATATAGGGCACAAGTAGATTGTTTCACAAAGACCGTAAACCTCCAATATGTGAGTGGCAAAAGGGTAGTATTCAGGGGAGAGAGGAGGGTGATTCCAAACTCCATAATCTCGGTCATGATGGCTGGAAAATTGATGAGAAAGGGATGCCCTGCTTGGTTGTCTCATGTAAAAGAATTAAAGAAGGGAAGCATAGAATTAGCAAATATCCCTATTATAAAAGAATTCTTGAACATGTTTCCGGAGGAGTTACCAGGACTACCTCCAATTAGGGAGATTAAGGTTTCCATTGAGACTCTTCCGGGGGTCAACCTTATAGCACAATCCCCTGATAGAATGCCCCCTATAGAGCTAGTCGAACTGAAGATCCAACTTTAGGAGTTGTTAGACAAAGGGTTCATACGGTCGAGCAATTCACCTTGGGGAGCCCCAGTGCTATTTGTAAAGAAAAAAGATGGTACATTCCAGCTATGTATCGACTATCATCAGCTAAACAGAGTGATGGTAAAGAACAAGTACCCGCTACCACGGATAGACGATATGTTTGATCAGTTGAAGGGTGAAAGAGTATTCTCGAAGATAGATTTGATATCGGGTTATCATCAATTAAGAATCAAGGAACATGACATACAGAAGACTGCCTTTAGAACCCGCTATGGCCATTATGAATTCTTAGTGATGCCTTTTGGGTTAACTAATGCCTCAGTGGTATTTAAGGACCTAATGAATCGAGTGTTTCGGCTTTATTTATATAAATATGTGGTAGTGTTTATTAATGATATATTGGTATATTCGAGCTCTTATTTGGAACACGAGAAGCACTTGAGGAAGGTGTTGGAGATATTGAGAGAAAATAAATTGTATGCAAAACTGGATAAATATGAGTTCTGGCTCAAAGAGGTGATATTTTTTAGACATGTTATTTCAGCGGGGGGAATATGTGTGGACCCAGGAAAAGTAGAGGCAGTTCTAAAGTGGGAGAAGCCCATAAATGTGACCGAAATTCGAAGCTTCTTAGGCCTCGCAGGGTATTATATGAGGTTTATCGAAGGGTTTTCTACAATAGCATCGCCTCTGACCAAGTTGACTCATAAAGAAGTAAGGTTTAATTGGTCAAAGGAATGTGAGGAGAGTTTTCAGGAGTTGAAAGGAAGACTTACATCAGCCCTCGTTTTGGCCCTACCTTCTAGAACATAAGGGTTCATGGTTTACAGTGATGCCTTGAGGAGGGGTTTGGGATGTGTGTTAATGCAACATGGGAAGGTGATCGCATATGCTTCTAAACAGCTAAAGCCACATGAAGTGAACTATCCAGTCCACGACCTGGAACTACCAGGTATGGATTATGAAACCTCTTAAATTTCGAGGATGAAATTCATGTTAAGGGAGGGAGAATGTAAACACCAAAAAAAAAAGGCGGGTCCAAACAGCCCCACCACCGCTGCTGATTTCTGAATCGACAGCAACGTAGTTTTCGCTTCTGATTTCTGAATCAGCAGCGACGCAACCTAATTGAAAGTTAGGAAAACAATCAAGCTATGTTAAGGAGCCAAGAGGGAGGGGTAAAACTGGTTTTAGACAGACCAAAACACAGACAAGAACACCTCTAACCCAACCCTAAACACCCCACCTTAGTTTATGTAAAGTATAAATGCAAGGAGAGAGAGAAGGTGACCCTTCCTTTTTCCAAAGTCTGCCTGCAGTAGCTGCATGTCTCTCTTCTCCTCCTTCCCAACAAAAATTCAAACCAAAACCAGCAAAGAATACCTCTTGAACATGTGAGAGAGAGTTGAGATCGTGAATGAAGGCTAAGCAACTGCTTAGGGGGAAGGAAAGGGGGGCTGGAACGGGTGGGAGGAAACTGACAGAAAAAAAAAGAGAACCGAGAGAGGAAGAAGAATGGGAAAAATGGGAGAAATAGAGAGGGAAAATACTGCCAAACTGTCCAGACCTACTTAGATTTGAAAGGTATGGGTCATTTAGTCTCCTTTTGCCCCCTTGTTCTTCAAACCCATAACAAAAAATGATGAAAGATCCCTAAGAAAAATTGACCTAAACCCCTTAGGCTAATTGTAAAGGAAATTGAAAACAACTAAGAGGACAAGCAACAAAGACAAAATAAGGCCAATTTCTAGACCATCTAACTAAGGATAATGAATAAAATGGAAAGAAAAAAACTTGGTACAGGGTCGGCCACAACAATGGGGCTGGCCGGAATGCATTGTGTAAGAAGATGCATGTTAAAATCATGTGACTCTATTGGGATTTTATGACAGATGTGTGCTGGAATTGATTCATGTTAAAATCATGTGACTCTGCTAGGATTTGATGACAGATGTGTGCTGGAATTGAAAATGCATATGTGTGTTCATGTTAAAACCATGTCACTTTACTGGGATTTGATGATATATTATGTGCTGGAATTGAGAATGCATGAGTGTGTTCATGTTAAAACCATGTAATTATGTTGGAATTGAAAATGCATATGTGTGTTCTATAGCGAATTTATGATTCGCTGCTGAAATTGAGTTGTTTGCAGTGAATTAACATTTGATGTCGAATTTTGTGTTCTGCAATGAATTTGGGATTCGCTGCTGAAGTTGTATTGTCTACAGCGAATTTGGGATTCACTACCGAATTATATGTATTGCAGCGAATTTGGGGTTGGCTACCGAAGTTGTATGGTCTGTAGCGAATTTGAAATTCACTACCGAAATTGAGTTGTTTGCAGCGAATTCACATTCGTTGTCGAATTGTGTTCTGTAGTGAATTTGGTATTCACTATCGAAGTTGACTTGTCTACAACAAATTTGTCATTCGCTACAAAAATTCATTACCGAAATTGAGTTATTTGCAGCGAATTAACATTCCCTGTCGAATTGTGTGTTCTATAGCGAAATTATGATTCACTACCGAAGTTGTATTGTTTGCAGCAAATTTATTGTTCACTACTGAAGTTGTTTAGCCACACCAGGGTGTTCAACCTTGACTTGTTGACATATCCCGCACTTAGACACATACTCAGCTATTTCCCTTTTCATATTAGGCCACCAATAGAGGTGTTTCAGGTCTCTATACATCTTAGTGTTGCTAGGATGTATGGAGAACTTGGACTAATGTGCTTCTTGTAGGACCATCCGTTTGAATGTTTTGTAATTAGACACGTACAACTATTGTCCCATCATCAATGATCCATCATTTGCTACCCGGAATTGTGTTTCTCCCCCGACCTCCATGTTCTTCCTAATCTTGGACCCCTCATTGTGATGGAATTGGGTTTGTAGTATTTGTTCCCAATATGTTGGTCACACCAATAGTTGGGCCACTAGCCCACCTCCTGCAGTAATGCCAAATTCTGCACCCATCATAGTGGCTCTAACTCGGCTGTTAAGTTCACTGGCAACCCTTTGGGATACATGGGGAATCCCTATTACAGTTGCTTTTGCCCTCGTAGTCCCAATATCCTTTTGTAGACAGTTCTTATAGCTCTATACTTGTACAATGTTCCTGTTGGGGTAGTCCTTCTTATAATGACCTATTTCGCCACAGTAATGACACCCTTGCCCCAGATACTGGCGGTTTCTCCACCTATGACCTTCTTCACTGCACACAAAGCATCACCATGGGGAAAATGAGGTGTCCACAAGGTGTTTTTGTCCATATTTTACACAAGAAGGATAGTCAACATCCTTACGGTTACCGGTCCTAGTTGAAGAGTTTGCCCTTAAGGGCGATTGCCCAACCATCATTCTCTCACCTGACTGTTGGTGGGGCGGTACCATCGAACTCCCCTTTTCCTGTACTGCTCAAACACTCCACTTTTACCTTTCTTTGGAAGTGGTGGTCTGCCGCTGAAATAGTCCCCATCTCTTTTTTTGCCTATACCCTGATGTCCCCATTGGCTTTCTCCAATACAAGCTTCCAGAGCTTGTGTCTGATCGAGATGTTAAGTTTTTAAGTTACTTTTGGAAGATTTTTGGAGTAAGTTAGGGACTAAGCTTTTATATTATACTACTTGTCATCCACAAACAGATGGACAAACTAAAGTTGTTAACCGAACTTTAACTCAGTTGTTACGGGCAATCATCCAAAAGAATCTTACAAATTGAGAAGATTTTTTGTCATTTATTGAATTTGCATATAATCATAGTGTGCATTCTACTACTAATTATTCACCATTTGAGATTATTTACGAGTTTAATCCTTTAACACCATTAGATTTGATTCCTTTACCTATAAATAAAAGGGTTAATCTTGATGGTACTCAAAAAGCATATGTGGTGAAGGATTTACATACAAAGATTCGGTAATAAACAGAGAAAAAAATGAACAATATGCACACAAAGCTAATAAAGGATGAGAATTTGTGAGGTTTGAACCAGGTGATTGGGTTTGGGTGCATATGAGGAAGGAAAGGTTCCTTGAACAAAGGAGATCAAAGTTGATACCTCGAGGAGATGGTCATTTTCAAATAATAGAAAGGATTAATGATAATGCCTACAAAATGGATCTACCAGGTGAGTATAGTGTTAGTGCTACATTCAATGTTGTTGATCTTTCTTTGTTTGATGTAGGTGATGATTCGAGGTCGAATCCTTTTGAGGAGAGAGGGGATGATGCGATTCAAGCACAAAAGGATCCATTGGAGGTTCTGGTTGGTCCAGTTACAAGGCTTAGAGCTAAAAGGTTCAAAGAGGCTTTCAATGGACTTCTTCAAGATACGTGGGCTAAGGTGGACTTCAAGAGGATATTAAATAATGAGAAGCAAGCCATGATTAATCTTATTCATATTCAAGAGGGGCTTGTTGGTGGAACCAAGACCATTACACAAGGATTTGGAGAAGAAGACTAGATTCAGATAGTTTGACCTTTCGCTACCTTTTTTTTATCATAACTGGAGCTACAGGTCGAATTTTGAGGTGATTCTAGTTGGGCTTGAAACTAGACTTCCATACCTTTCGAACAGTGTATGGCACGCCTTCTAATTCTTTAAGACGAGAGATAATCATTAGTTTGAAGTTAGGCTTTGCTACTATCAGACATAATGCGAAAATAACCAAACTTGTCTTATTAAATTAGTTAGGCTACTAAAATTTCTTTATTTTATGAGGAAACACTTGTTTGGGTTTTAGACTTGTTTATTTTATTTATTTTAATTAGTTTGGGCTAGTTTTAGCTTAGGTTGGTTATTATTTAAATTGGGTTTATATATGACCCATTAGGAAAACTAGGGTTTTGGCTTAGGGTATAAATACTCTTGAGAATAACTTTCAGAAAACTTTCTTTCGGCTAATAATATTATGATTTTTGCCAACTTTTGGTTGTCAATCTTGGTTCTTGATTGAACTTTACTCTTCAAAGAATTGACCAATCTTTGTTTTGAATTTATACTCCTTTTGCTCGTCTCCAGGTGTAGGCGTTGTGATTGGGTTAGTTTATAGTCTTGTTGACTTAGAGCATGTCTTCCATTGTGATGAGCTCATCCTAATTTCAACAAACTTGGGTTAGATAGATCTTGGGTTAGCGAATTCCATTAAATTCCGCTAGGGTTCGCATAAGTTGGTATCAGAGCAGATCTAATCACAGGTTATATCCTTCAATTTATGTCTTTTGTTTCTTGATTTTTTTTTTCTTGATTAGTTTTGGCCATATGTATTAAAAAAAGAGGGTTCTTGCATCCTCTTAAATTGTTGAACATAAAATCATAAGGTAGTGTTCTTGTTAAATTCTTAATCTTGCCACAATATATACACAAAAAAAGTACGTTCTTGAATTTTTCTTCTTGATTGCCGAATTGGTATACAAAAAAAAAGGGCTTGATCTTGAAAATTTTGATCCAACCATCAAAAGATCCATTGGAGGTTCTAGTTTGTCCAGTTACAAGGCTTAGGGCTAAGAAGTTAATGGACTTCTTCAAGATAAATGAGCTAAGGTGGGTTTCAAGAGGATTTGTAATAATAAAGAGCGAGCCTTGATTAATCTGATTCATGTTCATGAGGGGCTTGTTGGTGGAAACATGACCATTACACAAGGATTGGGAGAAGAAGACTAGATTCAGACAGTTTGACCTTTCATTACTCTTTTGGTCATAACTTAAGCTACAGATCTAATTTTGATGTTATTCTAGTTGGGCTGGAAACTAGGCTTCCATACCTTTCTAATGGTATATGGCACGCCTTCTAATTCATTAAAACGAGAGAGAACCATATGTTTTAAGTTGGGCTTTTGCTGCTGCCAGACAGAATGCGGAAACAACGAACTTGTCTTATTTAATTAGTTGGGCTATCAAACTTTATTTATTTTGAGAGGAGACATTTTATTTGGGTCTTAGACTTGTTTATTTTGTTTATTTTAATTAGTTTGGGCTAGTTTTAGCTTGGATTGATTATTATTTAAGTTGGGCTTATGTGAGACCCATTAGGAAAACTAGGGTTTTGGCTTGGAGTTTAAATACTTTTTAGGAATAATTTTAGGACAAACTTTTGATGATAATTTCATCATTGTAGCCGACTTTTGATTGCTCAATCTTGGTTCTTGATTGAACTTTCAACTCTTCAAAGAATTGACCATTCTTTGTTGTGAATTTATACTTCCTTTGCTCGTCTCCAAGTGTAGGCATTGTGATCGAGTAGTTTATAGTCTTGTTGCCTTGGAGCAAGTCTTCCATTGTGATAAGCTCATTCAAAACTCAACAAACTTGGATTAGATTGATCTTGGGGTTGCGAATTCCATTAAATTCTGCTAGGGTTCACATCCGTTGGTATCAGAGCAGATCTAATCACAGGTTATATCCTTCAATTTGAGTCTTTATTGTTTCTTGTTTGATTTTTGATAGATTCGGCCACCTATATATATAAAAAAAAAACATTATGGATCTTACTTCTTATTGCTTTGTTGAACACTTAAATCATAAGCTAGTGTTCTTTTGATGCTTTCTTGATCAAAATTGGCATACACACTTAAAGTTCTTGTTTGTTTTGTTATTATCGAAATACACACACACACACACACACACTTGATCTTGAAATCTTGATTGTTGCCGTACAAAAAAAAAGAGAAAAACAACCCAACTCATTTAAGGGGGGGATAAATACAAGGGGAGAGAGAGAGAGAGAGAGAGAGAGAGAGAGAGAGAGAGACAGAGTGAGAGGGTGAGAGGGTGACCCTTACTCTTCCTCAAAACCAGCCAGGTGCATGCAATAGACCCTCTCCCTCTTTTCCAAAAAGAAGACCCTCAACCAAGCTGCATGCATCTCTCTGAAACCTTAGAGAGGAAAAGAGAGTTAAAGAAGAACCATAAATGGCCAAAACCATAGTAGGAGGAGGAGTGTAGGTGGCTGGCTAGTGCTGCTGGAGAAGGAAAGAAGGAAAACAGAAGTAGAGAGGAAAAGGAAGAAGAAAACTGAGAGTTGAGGGGAAGAAAACTATAGATCCCTTCTTAAAGCTACTGAAAAATCATAAGGTATGAACCAGACCTCTTTCCCCACCTACTCTTGAGACATTGGGACCAAAAAGATGAAGGAAACCCCAAGTAGATGACCTAGGATCTTTACACCATCTGCTAAGGAAAAATTGAACTAAAGAACGCATGAAAATAGGGATGAATGGGGACCAAATTCCAGAACACTTAGCAAAGAAAAATGAATAATTTAAAAGGATAAAACTTGGTAGTGGGGCGGCCATAGTTGAAGGCTGGACATAATGTGTTGTGTGATTAAATGCATAAAATGACATTGTTGAACTCTTAAGATCATATTCATACTAAAATAGAATATATGTGGATGTTCATGCTTGAATTTATGTGATTTTGCTGGATTCTAAGAACAAAGTGTATGCTGGAACCAAAATGAGGTTGATGTCTTGCTTGAATTTTGAGATGGAAATAGGTTGTAGCATGATTTTGTGACTATACTTGTGATAAAAATGAAATAGAATATGTATATGCTATATAATTGTTACCACTTATGTTGATGCATTGCCATGATACAAATGTTAATGTGAGAATGCATGGTAATAGCAATGCTAGATGCCGATGTTGGAAGGGATGAATTAGGGAAAACCTTGTTAAATGAACATATGTTGATGTTTGTGTTGTTTGGTGATGAGCGATGAATGGAGTGTGATTCGATGAAATTATATGCCCACCTAGGGTGAGAAACATTGGTAGAGGGAAGCCTAGCATAAGCCTTATGCTTGGCCGAAAGGAAGGAGTGAAACCAGAAATGACTTCATTGTCGCTGCCGATTCAGAAATTGACAGCGACAGGGGTTGCGTTGACGATTTCTGAGTTGGCAACGACTTAATTTCGTCACCAATTTATGCATCAGCCGCGAAACTGGTTTGGTGGTGACACAAACTCATTAGTGAACTGATTCACTAGAACACAAAATCATTAGTGAAACTGGCTTGTTGGTGACGCAAACTCGTTAGTGAACTGATTCACTAGAACACAAAATCATCAGCGAAACTGGCTTGCTGGTGACGCAAACTCGTTAGTGAACTGATTTGCTAGAACACAAAATTGTCAGCGAAACTGGCTTGCTAGTGACGCAAACTCGTTAGTGAACTGATTCACTGGAATATAGAATCGTTAGTGAAACTATTTTGTTGGTGACGTAAACTCGTTAGCGAGCTGATTCGCTGGAATATAGAATCAACAACAAAACCGGTTCGCTGGTGATATGATTAGTACTTAAAAATGCATTTTCATTAGGGTTTTATATTATCATATTGTACTTAAAGTATTATTAAATTCCCTAACTTAAGCATGTTTTATAATAACAAATCTGATAATATAAGATATCTTTAATTTATGGTAAATGCTTATTTTGAATAAAGGCATATCTCACAATTGTTATAACCCATTTTTGGGTTATTCTCCAAATTCACCTTTTCTCTTAAAAAAAGAGATATATTCGAAAGAAATCCAAAAATAATAATAGTAGTGAGAAGAGGAGGCCAGAGCGTCCAAAAAATGGCTAGAAATTGGTTGAGGAGGTTAACAAATTCAAAGATTGAAATTTGACAGTATATTTTTGACTAATGAAGAGCCCTGTTGACAAAGAAAATTCAATTTGAAGAAGGTCCAAAAACAAATATTTATAGACTCAATTAAATTTTATTAGAGGTTTAATTGAATTTTTAGAGGGTTTGATTGCAAGAAAAATTGATTTTTAAGTTAATTTGGGCTTTAATTGAAAGAAATTAAAGTTCAGAGATCAAATTATATTTTTTAAAAGTTGATTTAATCAAATTATGGGCTTAATTGCATAAATATTGAAGTTTGATGGCCAATTAGAGACTTGATTGAAAAAATCAAAAACCAAAGGACCAAACTGGAAAAGGAGTGTAAATAGAGGGACCAAGATTGACCGAATCAAGGGCTAAATTGAAGAAATTAGAAGTTTACTCATCAATTGAGGGTCTAATCACATAAATCTGAAACCAAGAACTAAAGGGGAAAAGGCGTTAAAATATAGGGCTTGAATTGAAGTTCGTTAAGGGTAAAATTGAACAAAATTAAAAGTTTGAAGCCAATTAGAGATGTAATTGGAAATAAATCACAAATCGAAGGACTAAGGTGTAACTGGCCAAAATGGCGTCGTTTGGAAGATGACTGTTCATCTTCTTCTTTAGAGAAGTTGCTCGAGGGGCCTCCTTCCCAAGGCATTTAATACTACGTTTCTTTACCAAATTGGATGAAACATACACGCAAACAATCCCATGACACCTGACTACATGCTAGTGTAAACCATTCGGGCTGATCGAGGCTTCAGAAGCAGTGGCACCGCCCCAAAGTAACCAACCCGACCAGTCATTTTCATGCACAAAACTGACAGTTTATCATTGCTACTTTGAATCAATGGTTGGGATGATTTCGGGTTGAACCAAGGGTTAAGATTTGGTACCAGAAGATACAAATTGTCCCTCTTCCACCGCCTATAAATAGATTTGATTTTCATGGTCTAGGGGAGGAGAGATTTGGGTCCAAAATTGACGAAAAAACTAGCCTTCCCTCCTAATTTTTGCTGCCAGCAGAACCTTTCTCTTTCTCTCCCCATCGCGGCCTTCAGCCACCAACATCATCACTACCGTCTTGAACGCCTCCATCTCCATCACAAGAAGCCACCCGACCACCTTATATAGTGAGCGCACCATGAGCCTCTCTTTATCTACAACTTTTCTTCTTCACCAGCAACCGACACCGGCCACCATTCACTCCACCAAAGCCTCCCAAGCCACCGGCCGAACCTCCTCGTTTAGTCAAGCTTCCACCACACCAGGTAATCCCCTCACACCTCCATTTTCTCCTTGTCTACATGCAATCTCTACTTTTCACTAGGCAGGACAGAACCGGCTCAAACCAAAATGGTTGGGCTGGGTCCGGCCCAGTCCAAAAACAATTTCAAAAATAAATCAAAAAATCTTTTCAAAAAATTATGATTTTCCTGCGTATTTTTCTATCAACTTAACTTAATATTGGTTTATATTTTTATACTATAAAGATACAAATCCGAAATTAAAATACCTAGTTTTTGTCGAAACATTGCAAAAAATTATATAAAAAAATGTCTTGTTTTCATGCATACGGCCAAGTCTCTCAAAGATTAAAAAAATCATATTGTATTTTCATACAGATAAAATCAAAAATATATTTTCATTTTGGTTTTAATAACAAGTTTATTAAAGTCATGAGAACTAGGCCAATATTTCAAAAAGAAAAACACCTAAAAAATATTTTATTTTCTTTTAGTATCTAGGATTTCAAATTTATACGTAAAATGTATTCCTGATATTAAAAAGATAGTTCTTTTATGAATAGACTTTAGAACGATTAGGTTTTTACCCAATAAGATAAGGATCTTCTTACCAAGAAGGACTTTTCTTAAACATTAGACAGACCAACAATTAGAAAATACAACAAGACCTTAGTTTTTTTATGAGACAATTAAACAATGCAGCTTACCTTAGGTAGGGCATATTTGGGGTGCTAATATTTTACCTTTATGCAATCATCCTCGTGCCCAATCTCTGAGACCAGTTAGGGTTCCTAGTGACCAAAATACTAGGTGGTGACTCCCATTCCCACTTTTCACAGATAAAAGACAAGAATTCCTTATCTGCTCTATTTTCCCGATTACCTTAAACTAACATGATGAAGTGGAATATCACCGCGACGCCGCACACATGCGACAACAATTCAAAGGATTGATTAATGTGTTTAACTATTAAAATTGAGAAATTAAAGAGAGGACTAAGCTTATAGAAGAGATGTTGGTTCAATTTAAACTGGAACACCATTCGGTTATTGGATCATAACTGGAGTTGTAGACCTTGGATTTTGGTCTGGTTTATATTGATGGAATGCTAACACATAGGCCTAAAATATTCATGAGAGTCCAAGATTCAAAGCTACCATTTTCAAGTTCAAATCTTAGCTACAAAAGAGAAGTCTGAGTTTGTCCTATAGCCTAGGTACTGTTCAGTGTTCAGCCCATATCTCGAGTTCTAGAAGTCCAAATGAACTCATTCTTGTTTGTTTTGAATGCTGAGACAAATGCCCAATCCTTTAATGAAGACGAGCAATTCAAATTATGATATTGGCAATGATGTTTCGTCTAGCCAATAAGTTAAGAGTTGGCCATTAAGTCTATACTTAGTCATCAAATAAATAGTTTTGAATTTTAGCCTATAAAATAAGGCATTTGCCATACATTTAGATATCTTGTTTTTCAGATCAAGATCATACTCTTACTTTCTTTCTTTGTATTTTTGTAATGTTTAAGTTTTATTTTCATTAATATTTTGTTTATGCTTTTCATCATAATTATGTTCTTATCTTGTTTAATTAAGTTTCTCTTCTTCATTATGTTTAACTAAGTTTATTTTATCAAGGTAAAAAGGCTTCACTAATGGTGTTAGAATATGTATAATATAAACTCAACATAGACTTCAATGTTTATGTCCAAGAAAGTTTCCTATTAACATATCTTATCATTTTTATCTTACCCATTCTTAATACCTTACTTGTTAAATGGTTAATCTAGATTTGTGTTGTACAACCCTTGGTACAACAAATACTTGATCTTTTCATAGCCAACTGTATGGTTAACCGACATCTGTGCTATAAAAGGAACTTGATTTGTTATTGATATAAGTTAGCATCATGAATACTTGATAATATTTTATAAGTATTGGTGTTACTTAAATAAGATAATTAATATGATCATGTTAATAATTTATAATGAGCCATTAATGATAAATCATCTTTACATTAATATCACATCTCAAAATTCTCTTTAACTCCTTTTATTATTTGTAATTTATATAGTTGACCTCCATGTGGTTCAACCCCGGTCTTGTCGGGTTATTTATTACTTCAACACTTCTGCACTTGGGATAAGACATCAATCTTTTAATCGTGTTAAGTTTTTGGCGCCGTTTCTGGGGAGGTAAATTATTGTATAAATTATATATTTTACTTTTCTTTCTAATTTTCATTTCTTCTTTTTCTTTTTTCTTTTACACTTGCATGAGAGTTTGGTTACGCACATTAAGTGGTAGACTCTGTACGAATCTTCACCCTCTTCAGAAAACATGGCCGAAGATGATAATCAGTCACTTCATAATAAGAATAATCGTGCTAGAACACTTAGAGACCACATAAATCCAACAAGAACAAGTGCACCATCATGTATAGTTTTCCCTCCTGATGCATCTCACTTCAATTTTAAACCAGGTATTATTCAACTTTTACCTATTTTTCATGGCTTAGATCTAGAAAATCCGTACTTGTATTTGAGAGAATTTGAAGAAGCTTGTAACACTTATAATGACTCAAATTGTAGCATGAACACCATCAGATTAAAGCTTTTTCCTTTTTCTCTAAAAGGTAAAGTTAAAACATGGCTACAAAATCATAAGTCAGGATCCATTCGTGCTTGGGATGAAATATAGCAATAGTTTTTAAAGAAGTTTTTCCCTTCTCATAGAACAAACTCTTTCAAAAGACAAATCACCACATTCACTTAAAAGCCAGGAGAAACATTTTACTAGTGTTAAGATAGGTATAGAGACTTGCTTAATACATGTCCTTATCATGGTTTTGAAACATGGAGATTGGTTTCACATTTTTATGAAGGGTTCACACCTAAAGATAGGCAAATGGTGGAATTGATGTGCAATGAAACTTTTGAAGATAAAGACCCTGATGAAGCAATGGAATACCTAGACTTGTTAGCTAAAAATGCTCAAAATTAGGATACTGCAAGCACTTGTGAGGCATCAGGTACAACCCAACCTCATAAATCTAGTGGAGGTAGGTACAACCTTAGGGAAGATCATGACCTCCAAGCCAAATTTGCATCTTTAGCTAGAAAAGTTGAGGCACTAGAATTGAAAATGAGTGGTCAATTAAAATTTGTTCAAGAAATTGTGTGTCAAATCTGTGAAACTAATGAACACTCAACCAATGATTGTCCAACTTTGCCTTTTTTTTTTTAAAGAATGTCTCCATGAACAAGCTAATGCTTTAAACAGTTTTCAAAGGCCAAATCATAATCCATACTCGCAAACGTACAACCCTGGTTGAAGAAATCATCCAAATTTCAATTGGAAGAGTAATAACAATAATGCACAAACTTTATAGCTACTATTTCAAGCACACCATAATTTTCAAAATTCTTATGAATATGCACCTCCTTATACTCCCCCTTTTAAAAGAAAACTTGAGGAAACATTGCATGCATTCATTGAAAAGCAAGAGACAATCAACACTCAAGATGCTCAAACTATGGCAGATTTGAAAGATACTCTTGCAAAGTTCACATCTGCTCTTAGTTTTCAAGGGAAAGGTAAGTTTCCATCTCGACCACAACAAAATCCTAAAGGGCAATACAATTAAAGTGCAAGCAGCTCTGTAAGCCAACACATGGATCAAGTCAAATTAGTTACTACTCTCCGTAGTGGTAAGGTTATTGAAAAATCTATTCTTGAACCTTGTGAGAAAGATGATGAGTTAATCTTTGAGGATAAGGAAAGGGTTGAACCTGAACATTGCAAAGAAAAGACTGCTTCCCCACAAGCGCTTTCATTTCCTCATGCCATGACCAAACAAAGGAAAGTCAATCACAATTTTAAAATCTTTGAAACTTTCAAACAGGTAAGCATCAATATACCATTGTTGGATGCTATTAAACATGTACCTTCTTATGCTAAATTTTTGAAAGACTTGTGCATCGTGAAGAGAAAATTGAATGTGAAAAAGAAAGGCTTTTTAGCCGAACAAGTAAATGTCATTCTTCAAAACAATAATGCTTTGAAATATAAAGACCCTAGTTGTCCTACAATTTCATTCTTTATTAAAGAACAAAAAATTGAAAAAGCTTTACTTGATCTTGGAGCTAGTGTGAATTTACTTCCATATTTAGTTTTTCAAAGTCTCAATCTAGGTGAGTTGAAATCAACTTCTATAACTCTTTTACTTGCTAATAGATCTGTAAAAGTGCCTAGATGAATAATTGAAGATGTGTTAGTACAAGTTGATAAATTCATCTTTCTTGTGGATTTTATTGTCTTGAATACACAACTTGTTGAAGCTGTAATTCAATTCCTGTTATTTTAAGGCGTTCATTTCTTGCAACTTCTAATGCATTGATTAATTGTAAGAATGGACTGACGAAGTTATCTTTTGGAAACATGAAATTGGAAATGAATGCTTTTAACATTTGCAAGCAACCTGGAGATGATAATGATTTACAGAAAGTGGATTTTATTGAAGAGTTAGTTAATGATCAATTTGAAACTACTTTGAGTAAAATTGATTTCAATGAATTTAAAGATTTGCAAATGCTTTATTCTCGTGAAGAAATCAAGGACAAGAAAGACATCGAAAATCTTGCCGCGAATCATTTGTCAAGATTGACAATAGATTCGATATCTGACATCACACCAATCAATGATTACTTTCCTGATGAATATTTACTTTTTGTTGCTACAATGCCTTGGCTTGCTGATATTGTTAATTTTCTTGCAAAAGAAGATTATGTGCATATGTAAGAACTGCTTTTAATGAAATGTCAATTGATGAATTGTGTATGGATTGTACCTCGATAAAGAGTGGAAACCGGTTTATCAATTTCTGGAATGATGTTGTGTAGAAAAAAAAATTTACCATTTTTTTAGCTTGGAAAAGCCGGGTTGTTACAATTAGCTTCGGCTAATGGCATCCTCAGTGGATGACCAAGATGAATAGATGATTAGCTCTAGCTAATGACATTCGAAGCAAATGGCCGGGTTGTGATTGATAATTAGCTTCGGCTAAGGGCAGCCTGAGAGGATAGATAAATAGGGAAGTTATGAGTTAGTTTTAATAATTGATGCGTTCATGTGTATTATGTTTTACATGTACCAAGTAAATGAAAGAACTACGATCTTTATGCTTTAAACATAAAATAATGATAATGTTTTCCTTAAACTATTTATTTGCTTATTAATAATTATTTATAATTCTTGTAAATATTTATACTATAGCAAGGACGTCACACTAACGAGGTTCCTAGAAACCCCATTTCACGGGACCCTACTTTTGCAATGGATAATGTAGTCGCATTTTAAATTACAATGTTTTTTGTATGAACAAAATGTATTAATGTATAACTGTTACTAGATATTTTTGTTTAAACTCGTAATGACTATTATTAGTTAAGTATGCACACTTATGATTACGTACATATATTATGATGTAAACTTGTATTTATGCAAATGTGATGTTTTGTGTATGTGTGAGAACTACTCCTTATGAAATGTCGAGTGATATTATTGCATATGAATTGTGCCACGATAATGAGTGAACGTTAATTTATCAATTTTCAGAATGATATGGTGATAAAAAAAAATATGTTGTTTTGGCTTTGAAAAAGTCATGTTATTACAATTCCATTATACGATTTTCATTTAAATAAAATGGATGACATCGTGTTATCTATCATCGTTTATGAAATGCATGAGTAATGATCCATAGACTAAGCATTTGACTATTACTTATTGTGCATTATACATTGTCCGAAGAACATTACCAAGAACTATACCAAAATAAACAAATAAATATTTATTTTATTATAAGACAATAAGATGTTTATTATTATCATCATTATCATATACGCTGAGATTTATTAATGATGATTAAACAATCAAAACGAAAATGATTTACAAACAAACTAATTATACTATATTTTCATACAAACTTATGTGACATGCATTTGTTGGTTAACCATGGAACCCATGAATGTAATTAGTTGGTTAAACTTGTCGAACTCATTTAAATTAAGTTGATGTGTATAAATGATTAATAGAAGTATATATTGAATTGTTAATCGAAAAAATCTTTTACTCAAATATTTTAATCATTGAGAGATTAATCAAAGCAACTAATAAGTGTAAAACATGTTTATTAAGAAATCCTATAAAATATTTTTTTTAAGAAATCCTGCATCTTAGTTTTTTATGTCCCATATATATCAACTTAGGTTTATAAAAATATATAATATTAGATTCTGATAAATAATGAGCATGTAACAATATTGTCTTGTACAAAAGTAGTTTTATTTATTAGGAATGAATGATAAATGAATTGATTCAACATTGGATTGTGGGATTGTAATTTTTTATATGGTTGCTTTTTTCATAATATAATTTTGTAACTATGATATTGATTCAACATTGAGTTTTTTTTTTTTTTTTGGCTTTTCCAACCTTTATTTGGCTAGAAAACCGGCCAAAATCATCAACACCACCAGCGGTGGCTGCTGGTGTGTAAGGGAAGAAGACGATCTCCTGTTTATTTTTTTATTTCTTTTTAAGTTGGCCTGGCCTGGCATTGCCCGCCTTAGGCAGCCCAGCCAACCTGCAGGCCAGGCTCTGTCATTTTTTTTTCTCTTTTCTCAAAAACACGTGCTTCATTTTTCAAAAGCTTTTTTTATTTTTTTTCCCTTTTCGTTTCATTTTTTTATTGCTTTTGCTAATTGAGAAAAGGTTAAAAAAGAGCAGTAAAAAGGCGATTGTCTTTCTTCTCCATACATACAAGAGATCCTTTTACTTTACTATGCAGAATATGACAAGCGAGGATAAAATGTAAAAACCAGCTAAAATCCCTAAACTTTTTTTATTACTTAGTACATTAATAGCCACAAGCAAAGGGACTGCATACCTATCAAGCAATACAATAGAAATTTCATAATGTATATTAATATTGATTCAGATCAAATGCAATCTTTTTTCTTTTTTTTTAGATCTCTATTTTTGCCTTACTTTTTTAGAGAAATGGTTTTTAATATTTAAAAATTATTTTATTTGGTTCAATAATCATGCAATTTTTATTATACGTACTAAATATGAAATTTTTATATAGGCATCAAGAATTTTGATTTTACTCGGAATAGTCAAAGAAAATATTATCTTTTATTACACACATTTTACTATATTGTCGATTTCTTATAAAATAGAAAAAAATTGAAACAACCAGCTAAAAGTTATACTACAAATGGATTATAAAAAATCATTTAAATGATGCTTAACTAATCAAGCGCAATAATTGTTACTACACCTAAATAAATTAAAATTACTTACATTTTTTACATATATTTTTCTTCATTTTTGTTCTTACAATTTTTTTTAATATAAAAAATATCGCCTACATAAATGCAATGACATTCATCAACTTTCTCTATTCAGATAATTTTTATTTTAAAGAGAAATGATGTTTTATGAATATTGGTTTCTTGCATGACAGCTTTTTTAAAGAAAATATGCAAAAAAAAATTCTAACAATCGGCCATACTTTTCTTTTAATTAAACATTTTTCTTTCTTTTAACAATCGGCCATACTTTGCTTAAACAACAAATGTTCTATTTTTTTTATTAAATTAATGTCTGCTAATTGGGATGTCTAAAGTAATTGTATGGGCAATCATATCTTTTTATTTTTTTTAAGAATTTGTTTTTCACTTTAACACTATATATTTCACGAGATAGAATTATATCAGAACTTTTTAAAACGTATGAAAATTTTTCAGTGTTTATTGAGAATAATTCTTTCAAGTTTAGCATTATGAGAGAACACCTAACAAAATCCAAAGGGGCAATACAATACAAATGCAAGTAATTCCGGAAGCCAACACATGAATCAAGTCAAATCAGTCATCACTCTTCGCTGTGATAAGGTTATTGAAAAACCTATTCTTGAACCTTGTGAGAAAGATGATGAGTCAATCTCTGAGGGTAAGGAAGGAGTTGAATATGAACATTGCAAAGAAAAGACTGATTCCCCGCCAGCACTTCCATTTCCTCATGCCATGACCAAACAAAGAAAAGTCAATCACAACTCTGAAATCTTTGAAACTTTCAAACAGGTAATGATCAATACACCTTTGTTGGATGCTATTAAACAGGTAGCTTCTTATGCTAAATTTTTGAAAGATCTATGCACTGTAAAGAGAAAACTGAATGTGAAAAAGAAAGCCTTTTTAGCCGAAAAAGTAAGTGTCATTCTTCATAATAATAATGCTTTGAAATATAAAGACCCTGGTTGTCCTACAATTTCTTGCTTTATTGAAGAACATAAAATTGAAAGAGCTTTACTTGATCTTGGAGCTAGTGTGAAGTTACTTCCATATTCAGTCTTTCAGAGTCTCAATCTAGGTGAGTTAAAACCAACTTCTGTAACTCTCTTACTTACTGATAGATCTGTAAAAGTGCCTAGAGGAATAGTTGAAGATGTGTTAGTACAAGTTGATAAATTCATTTATCCTGTGGATTTTATTGTCTTGGACACACAACCTGTTGAAGCATGTAATTCATTTTCTGTTATTTTAGGACATCTGTTTCTTGCAACTTCTAATGCATTGATTAATTGTAGGAATGAACGGATGAAGCTATCTTTTGGAAACATGACATTGGAGATGAATATTTTCAACATTTGCAAGCAACCTAGAGATGATAATGATTTACATGAAGTGGACTTTACTGAAAATTTAGTTCATAATCAATTTCAAACCACTTCTAGTGAAATTGAGATTGATGAATCTGACGATGTGCAAATGGTTTATTTTCAGGAAGAATCAAAGGCAACTAGATTGGGATGGGTGGTTGGTTGTAGTTTGGGAGGGGAGAGTTAGGATGGGGAAAAAGGAGAAATAGAGGAGGAGAGAGTCAGCAGAGTGTGTATATATGGCTTTTTACCGTTGGAATCACCAATAGACTACTTCTGTCGGTATACCCGTCGATAAATCTGATGGTGAACGAGCCACGTCACTGTATGGAGATCTCAGTTTGAATCCCTCGGTTATTCCATCGGTAAAATCATCTGAAAAAATTCCACATCATCACACTATTTCGTTTTTTCAAAATTCAACATAGTCCGTTGGCAACTCGATCGATATATACCGATGAAATAATTCTGTCGGTATATACCGATCGAGTTGCCGATGGTATGTAGTCCGTCAGTATATATCACTGATGTCAAAGGTCTGTCAGTATATACCGATGAAATTAGAGATGAAATTATATCCGTCGGTAAAAATTACCGACAAAATAAATCCATTGGTAATTCTGATGGTTTTTGCTTATTTTCTGGTAGTGCATATTGACCCAGAACTTAATGAGGAGTGTAAATTAAAGAGAAAATATATAAAAAAAAATACAAAACCTTACGACTACCAACAGCTAGCAAGGTTTCGCTTGCCTAATGAGTAGGTAGCAGAGTGTCAAAAAACCCATCCATGACAAACAAACCTTGTTTGTCTATGGCTAAAAAGCTCCAACATGTACTTCTCATGGCAAACCATCTATACAATGCTAAAGTGTGTAGTTAATTAATGGTCAATCTTCTGAACATGGTGCAGGAATGACCAGAAATAACAACTTTGAACTTACATACCATACAACATACAACAAAATGCAAGAAATTTGAACTATTTATTGTCTAACCTTTTACTCGCATGAAAACTATAGAGTCTATTGCTCCTCAATTAAAAAAAACATAAAAAATGACTCAAGTCAATCTGTCAAACTCATGACCCGAGTCATGAGACTGAGATAACCTTGTAGAAAGAAAAAAAGAGAGAGACTTGATTTAACTTAACTTGCCAAATCCGCAACTCTTGTCATGAGACTAAGATAACCTCATAAAGAGCAAATCAAAATAAATTATGAAACTCAATTCCCAATCGATCATGTTAGAGCCAATGCTGAATGATGAAATTTGTAAGAACTTTAATTACTAAAATGACAAAAAATGAGCCAAGTCAATATGGGTTAACCTGTTAAGCACTATTCTCAAGTTATGAGGCAGAGGGAACCCAATAAAAAGCAAATCCAATGTTGAAGGACATGAAACCGAGATTGTAACAACTCCACTTTTTCATAACCAAAATCGGTGGATTTTTTTTAAAAAAGTTGTTAGGTTCTCGATGCTTTTCACAATATCATTCTGTGAATTATAAATACATTTCATTCATTAGCAAGACACAACCCACATGGGGTAAAGTAAATCAATATCCCATAAAAAGTGACAATACACATTCTCGCAACGGTATTTAGGGTTTATCGTAACAGAATTCATCTCTTAGTGTAGTGCAATACTCATGAGAATTCACAATACAACATTCTCATAAAAGAGAAGATCACATACATCCATTCACCACATCATGTTTACAAGATCGTACTTTCACATCCATATTCCATTACAATTTTCAATACAAGTCTTTACAAAAGTGTTGAATGGAAAATATTCAACTAGTTCATTCGTTCTTATCAAACACATAACACCTAAAACATACTATTACATAGACCTTTCAAAGTATGTGAGCCCGTGGAACAAGCTTTCCTACGCATTTGGATTGTGTGATGTCCCTATTATAAAAAAAATATGGATACAAGAATTGTAAATAATTTAAACATAATAATAAACAACTAGAAGAATGTTATCGTTACTTTTCATTATCAACAAAAAATGGGTGCATTCTACAATCCTTATTATTTTGTTAAGTATATTATTCCCACTCATACGCCCCAACCTCTCCATATGAGTTATGGAGCTAGAGTTTAAACATCGATCGGTGCTAATTCCTTTACTTTAACCTGGTCGTCCATCTTGGATGCTTTTAGCCGTTGCTAATCACAACGGCCAAACTCGGTCATCCGTTTCGGATGTCATTAACCAAAACTAATCACAAAAACCAACATGTCATCTCTTACGGATACCGTTAGCCGAAGCTAATTATCATAATCAATTATGCCATCCATCTAGGATGCCATTAGCCAAAGGTAGTCGTCATATTTAACCTGGTCATCCCACTAGGATGCCATCAACATAGACTAGTCATTCCCGCAATTCGGCTATCCATCTAAGATGCCATTAGCCGAAGCTAATCATCAATGCAACCCGACCATCCATCTAGGATGCCATTAGCCGAAGCTAATAATCTACGATTAGCTTGATTAAACTTGAACGAAAATTAATTATGAATGTAATTAGTTGATTAAACTTGCCAAAAATTAACTAACATATCAATTTTTATAGAATTTTAGTATGATTTGTTTGTTTGTATAATATTACTCCAATAAAAAACGGAGAAATATAAAGAAAATATTGAGCAAGCCCACTACGATTCCAGCAAGGGATAATACCAATGTGCACCAACACGAACACTACAAGATTTCACAGTTTTACCGACGGAACTATTCTATCGGTCTGTGATTCAGAGTTCATCGGTAATTTTTTTACTAACGGAAACCGTCTGTCGGCTTTCCTTTCATCGGTAATACCTTATTTTGTTGCTAAATCGGTTGGTGATTAGTACTTAAAAATGCATTTTTATCAAGGTTTTATATCATCATTTTGCACTTGAAGTATCAATAACTCCTTAACTAAAGCATGTTTTATAATAACAAGTCTAATACTATAAGATACCTTTAATTTATGGTAAATGTTCATCTTAAATGCAGGCCTATCACATAAATCAAAGGATTGATTGATGAATTCAACTACTGAAATTGAGAAGACAAAGAGAGGGTGAAACTTAGAAAAGAGATGTTGGTTCAGTCCAAACTGGAACACTGTTCAGTCATTGGATCATATTTGGAGCTGTAGATCTTAGATTTCAATTTGGTTTATATGGCTAGAAAGCTAAGACATAGGCCTAAAACATTCATGGGAATGCAAGACTCAATTTTGTTGTTTTCAATTCCAAATTGTAGCAACAACGGAGAAGTCAAAATCTGTCTTGCAGCCTAGACACTGTTCAATGTTCAACCCATATCTTGAGTTCTAGAAGTCTAAATGCACTGATTCTTTTTTTTGTTGGAAAGCTGAGACAATTTCATAGAACTTTCATAATTTAAGTCTGTTCGAATTTTGACGTTAGCAGTGATGTTTTGTTCAGATAAGAAGATAAGGATTGTCACCAAGTCAAGATGTGGTCACCCACTCAACAATTAGTCATTAAATCAATAGTTCTAAATTTTGGCCTATAAAAGGAGGCATTTTTCATGCATTTAGACATCTTGGTGTTCAGATAAAGATCATGCTCTTGCTCTTTTTCTTTGTATTTTGTAATGTTCAAGTTTTATTTTATTTTATATTAATCTCTTGTTTATGCTTTTCATTTCCTTTCCTTTACTTATATAATTATGTTCTTATCTTGTTTATTTATGTTTCTTTCTTTCATTATGTTTAGCTAAATTTATTATATCAAGGTGAAAAGGTTACACTAATGGTGTAAGAATAAGCATAGTATAAACTCAACATGGACTTTAATGATTGATACTAACATGTTTTATATTTATTATCTTGCTCACTCTTAATACCTTGCTTGTTAAATAGTTAATCTAGATTTGTGTTGAACAACCCTTGGTACAACAAATACTTGGCACTTCATAGCCCAACTGTATGGTATGACCGACACATGTGCTATAAAAGGAACTTGATTTGTTGTTAACATAAGTTATCACCATGAATACCTAATAATATTTACAAGTATTGACATTCCTCAAATAAGATAATTAATTTAATCATGTTAACAATTTATAATTTAATTGGAACCTCCTTTGTGTGTGGTTTCCAGTTGAGTAATAAGAGTTTATACTATACTTGTTTGAAGTACCATTAGTGGATCCTCTAACCTTGACCTTTGTTTTTGTCATTGTTTAATCCTCACATTAATCTTACATCTCAAAGTCTTATTTATTATTACTATCATTATTATTATTACTACTACTACTACTATTACTATTATTACTATTATTATTATTATTATTATTATTATTATTAGTAGTAGTAGTAGTATTATTCTTATTATTATTATTGTTGTGTTGTTGTTTTATAATTTACATAGTTAACCTCCCTATGGTTCGACCCCGGTCTTGCCGGGTTATTTATTACTTCGACACTCCTGCATTTGGGAGAAGACATCAATCTTTTGGTCGTGTTAGTTGGTAAAAAAAAAAACAATTGCCGGTGGTTTTACATACGGAAATTGTGCGCCAAAAAAAAAATTCCTGCTTGAAATGTATCGATGGATGTATTCTGTCAGTGATTGGTTAAAATGCCGACGGACTATAGCCCTCGGTAATTTTGTCGGTGAGTGTGTGAAATACCGACAGAAGATATATGCCGGTAACGTCGTCGGTGATTGTGGCATTTGCACCAAGCTACTGTGAAATGCCGACAAACTCATTCTGTTTGTAAATTCATCGATACGATTGACATTTCCCGCTCTCTGTCAAATGCCGACGGATACAGTCCGTCAGTAAAACCCTCTGTGATTATTTTTAAATATGTTTTTAAAAAATTATTTAAAATACATAATATAAAATTATATAAATTAATAGTAAAAAAAACCAATTATGCAAATAAATTTTTTATTAAACATAAAAAAATAAAGTTAAATAATATTCATTATAAAAAAAATTAAATTAACTATTAAAGTTAAATAATATTCATTACAAATTAACATAATGGTGGAGTTAGAGGAGGAGAAGGAGGAAAAGGAGGAAGAGGAGGTTGGTTGTTATACGACCAAAAAGGAGGAGGCGCACATGTATCACCACTCTGTGATGCCATGTTCATGACCATTTGGCGAAGCTGTTCATAATTCATCGAGAGTTGTGTATACCCTGCCAATAGGTGGTCATATTTTTCGGTGAGCTAAGCCGTGTGTTGCTGCAAGGCCATGAACTCCTTAGATTAGGTGCTCGATACTGATTGGGAGCTCCCAATGGTTAAGACACTACGGGCCGCTCGCAAGTTCTTGGCCGTAGTGTTGGAGAGCCCGTACACCCGATTTTTATTGGGTCCACCGGACGATCCAACCTCCATCCACAAATCCGGATCGAAATCCGGATGGGTCGAAGGATCGTCCCTATATCTCTCCCTCAACCGACTATTATAGGTCTCCTGAAAATGAAAAAAGTAATCATCATATTCAATTCAATAAAAATAATAACTTACGAAATAAAATGGTTGAACAAACATACCACAAAGTGTTGAGCACGGTTGTCAACGAACTGTTGCGCCCCCTTTTGGCGGTCTTGACTCCGCACATGCGTCTCAACAAACAGCTCCATTGGCTCAGCTCACATCCAAGAGACGTAGTCTATAATGAAAAAAATTAATTAACAACAAATTAATTTAACGATATATTTCATTTAAATTAATCTTACCATCTGTTTGGCATGTGCAACAAACGGAATGGAGCCGCTGGTGTGTGCTGTCACCGAGCCATGAATTGGGCGATTCCGGTAGCCAACACCGAACTGTGAGCATCGTGTGAACCGCTCAAACATTACGTGCTCAAGATAGTGCAACCATATAACTGTCGGGATGTATATCGATTTGAAATCCCTCCAAACCGCCACATTGTTCCAGCCTTGGAGACCATTATCTCTCGCGGTTTTTAGTTGTTCATAAATTATGTTATAATTAAAAAAAAAACTAAAACCTTAACAAACTTATATTGAAAGGTCATCCTTCCACTGTCCCTCGTACTTGCACGTGAATTGATTCCGCTGCGAAGGCACGCCGCTTCTGCACTGTGAAACCGCGCTGGAAGAGGCAACATCAGTTGATGGTGCAAGTGCCTCTTCTTGACAAGCATCTAAGGATATATCATCCTCGCTGCTAGAAGAACTAGTTGCGACCATACGTGAGCGACAAGCTGTGGATTTTGTTCTACGCATCTACATAATTTTATAAGAATAATTAAATAATTCAATTCAAATGTTAAAAAACATTTGACAGCACCTCCCCTATACTGGAGACTACCCAAACTTTTCAAACCTACAAATATTAACAATAGCCACAAACAATTGACCCCTGATTAGTACTTAAAAAGTGCATTTTTATCAAGGTTTTATATCATCATTTTGCACTTGAAGTATCAATAACTCTTTAACTAAAGCATGTTTTATAATAACAAGTCTTATACTATAAGATACCTTTAATTTATGGAAAATGTTCATCTTAAATGCAAGCCTATCACATAAATCAAAGTATTAATTGATGAGTTTAACTACTAAAATTGAGAAGACAAAGAGAGGATTAAGCTTAGAAAAGAGATGTTGGTTCAGTCCAAACTGGAACACTGTTCAATCATTGGGTCATATCTGGAGCTGTAAATCTTGGATTTCAATTTGGTTTATATGGCTAGAAAGGTAAGACATAGGCCTAAAATATTCATGCTGAGTCCAAGACTCAATTCTGCTGTTTGGAAGTACAAATCTTAGTAACAACAGAGAAGTCGGAATCTGTTCTGCAGCCTAGACATTGTTCAGTGTTCAGCTCATATCTCGAGTTCTAGAAGTCCAAATGCACTGATTCTTTTTTTGTTGGAAAGCTAATACAATTTCCTAGAACTTTCATGGGACAATCTATTCAAATGTTGACGTTAGCAGTGATGTTTTGTTCAGATAAGAAGATAAGAATTGTCACCAAGTCAAGATGTGGCCACTCACTCAACAATTAGTCATCAAATCAATAGTTCCAAATTTTAGCCTACAAAAGAAGGCATTTGCCATGCATTTAGGCATCTTGGTTTTCAGATCAAGATCATGCTCTTGCTCTCTCTCTCTTTATATTTTTGTAATGCTTAAGTTTTGTTTATATTAATCTCTTGTTTATGGTTTTCATTTCCTTTCTTTTACTTAGTTAACTTATATCTTATTTATTTTCTTATCTTGTTTATTTATGTTTCTCTCTTTCATTATGTTTAGCTAAGTTTATATGTCAAGGTGAAAAGGTTACACTAATGGTGTAAAAATAAATATAGAATAAACTCAACATGGACTTTATTTATATTGTGTAACCCTTAGTACAACAAATACTTGGCACTTTCATAGCCCAACCGTATTGTATAACCGATACCTGTGCTATAAAAGGAACTTGATTTGTTGTTAACATAAGTTATAATCATGAATACCTGACAACATTTACAAGTATTAGCATTATTCGAATAAGATAACTAATGTAATCATGTTAACAATTTATAATCTGATTGGAACCTCCTTTGTGTGTGGTTTCCAGTTAAGTAATGAAAAGAGTTTATACTATACTTGTTTGAAATACCATTAGTGGATCTTTTAACCTTGACAATTATTTTATCATTGTTTAATCCTTACATCAATATCACATCTCAAAGCTCTCTTTAACTTATTATTGTTATTGTTGTTGTTGTTGTTGTTGTTGTTGTTATTTATAATTTATATAGTTAACCTCCTTGTGGTTCGACCCCGGTCTTGCCAGGTTATTTATTACTTCGACACTCCTACACTTGGGAGAAGACATCAATCTTTTAATTGTGTCAAGTTTTTGGTGCCGTTGCCGGGGAGGTAAATTCTTGTACAAATTATAATATTTATTTTATCTTCTCTTTTCACCTTTCTTTTATCTAACTTTTGTTTCTTTTTCTTTTTCTTTTTCTTATCTTCCTTTTATTCTCTTCCTACACGTGCATGAGAGTTTGGTCACGTACATTAAATGATAGACTTTGTAGGGTATCCTTATTATTTTCAAAAAATATTACCGAAGAAGATAATCAGTCGCTTCATAATAAAAATAATGAGAATAATCGTGTGAAAACACTTAGAGACCACATGAATCCCACAAGAACAAGTGCACCCTCATGCATAGTTTTTCCTCCTGATGCATCTCATTTTAATTTTAAGCCAGACATTATTCAACTTTTACCTTCTTTTCATGGCTTAGATTTAGAAAATCCATACTTGCATTTAAGGGAATTTGATGAGGTCTGTAACACCTATAATGACTCAAATTGTAGCATGAACACCATCAGATTAAAGCTTTTTCCTTTTTCATTAAAAGATAAAGCTAAAACATGGCTATAATATTTGAGACCAGGATCTATTCGTGCTTGGGATGAAATGCAATAACAATTTTTAAAGAAGTTTTTTCTGTCTCACAGAACAAACTCTTTCAAAAGACAAATCATCACTTTCACTCAAAAACCAGGAGAAATATTTTACCAACGTTGGGATAGGTATCGAGACTTGCTTAATACTTGCCCTCATCATGGTTTTGAAACATGGAGATTGGTTTCACATTTTTATGAAGGGTTAACACGTAAAGATAGACAAATACTGGAATTGATGTGCAATGGAACTTTTAAATATAAAGACCCTAATGAAGCAATGGAGTACCTAGACTTGCTAGCTGAAAATGCTCAAAATTAGGACACTATAGAGACTTTGAGGCATCGAGTAAAACTCAACCTCATACATCTAGTAGAGGTATGTATAACCTTAGGAAAGATCATGACTTCCAAGCTAAGTTTGCATCTTTAGCTAGAAACGTTTGAAGCACTAAAATTAAAAAAGAGTGGTCAATTAAAATCTATTCAAGACATTGTGTGTCAAATCTGTGAAACCAATGAATGTCCAACTTTGCCTTCTTTTAGGGAATATCTCCATGAACAAGCCCATGCTTTAAAAAGTTTCCAAAAGCCCAATCATAACCCATACTAGCAAACATACAACGCAGGTTGGAGAAATCACCTAAATTTCAGTTGGAAAAGTGATAACAATAATGCACAAACTTCACAGCCACTGTTTCAAACACACCATAATTTCCAAAATTCTCAAGGGTATGCACCTCCTTAGGCTCCACCTCTACTAGAGGAAATCTTAAGGAAACATTGCATGCATTCATTGAAAAGCAAGAGACAATCAACACTTAACTTGCTCAAAGCATGATAGATTTTAAAGATACTCTTACAAAACTCATATTTGCTCTCAATTTTCAAGAGAAAGGTAAGTTTCCATCCCAACCACAGTAAAATCCTAAGGGGCAATACAATGCAAATGCAAGTAGTTTCGGAAGCCAACACATGAATCAAGTCAAATCAGTCATCACTCTTCGTAGTGGTAAGGTAATTGAAAAACCCATTCTTGAACCTTGTGAGAAAGATAATGAGTCAGTCTCTAAGGGTAAGGAAGGGGTTGAATCTGAACATTGCAAAGAAAAGACTGATTCCCCGCCAGCACTTCCATTTCCTCATGCCATGACCAAACAAAGAAAAGTCAATCACAACTCTAAAATCTATGAAACTTTCAAACAGGTAAGGATCAATATACCTTTGTTGGATGTTATTAAACGGTACCTTCTTATGCTAAATTTTAGAAAGATCTGTGCACGATGAAGAGAAAACTGAATGTGAAAAAGAAAGCCTTTTTAGCTGAACAAGTAAGTGCCATTCTTCTGAACAATAATGCTTTGAAATATAAAGACCCTGGTTGTCCTACAATTTCTTGCTTTATTGGAAAACATAAAATTGAAAGAGCTTTACTTGATCTTGGAGCTAGTGTGAATTTACTTCCATATTCAGTTTTTCAAAGTCTCAATGTAGGTGAGTTAAAACCAACTTCTGGAACTCTTTTACTTGCTGATAGATATGTGAAAGTGCCTAAAGGAGTAGTTGAAGATGTGTTAGTAAAAATCGATAAATTCATTTATCCTATGGATTTTATTGTCTTGGACACACAACCTATTGAAACATGTAATTCATTTCCTATTATTTTAGGACGTATGTTTCTTGCAACTTCTAATGCATTGATTAATTGTAGGAATGGACTAATGAAACTATCATTTGGGAACATGACATTGGAGATGAATATTTTCAACATTTGCAAGCAACCTAGAGATGATAATGATTTACAGGAAGTGGACTTTACTAAAAAATTAGTTCATGATCAATTTCAAACCACTTCCAGTGAAACTGAGATTGATGAATCTAACAATTTGCAAATGGTTTATTTTCAAGAAGAATCAAAGGCAAATAGTTGGAGTCCAAAAATTGAGGAATTTCCACCACGAGCAATTAAGTCCATACCTTCAAGTGTTCAGCCACCAAAACCTAATTTGAAGCCATTACCACTCAATCTCAAATACTCATTTTTGGGAGAAAATGAAACTTTTCAGGTAATAATCTCTTCCAAACTTAATGCACATAAAGAAGGTAAGTTATTACAAACTCTGAAAATGCACAAAAATGCATTAGGATGGACCATAGCTGACATAAAAGGAATTAGTCCTTTGATTTGCACACACAAGATTTATTTGGAGGAAAATGCTAAACC
>Ga0325411_1000722_pt1 | contig 35198 bp, 21 predicted proteins | sample PopdelMetagenome_13_FD_206181 | JGI IMG/M metagenome (GOLD analysis project Ga0325411, IMG submission 206181) | Populus deltoides microbial communities from Bellville, Georgia, United States - Xylem-PdIQD-R4 | ecosystem: Host-associated > Plants > Phyllosphere > Stem > Wood/Secondary xylem...
AAAACTCGAATCAATCAATGTATGGGGAACCAGAGTTCCTGTTAACTGCTTCATTGATTTGCTGACTATTAGCCCTTCCCTTCAAATTAAACCACCAGGAGTGCTTTTAAACGTTGGAGGTGCTGCAATATTGCCAGTCGCATGAGCTGCTCAACTTGTGTATGCATTTCTCTATTGCTTTCTGTACAGATTATTATTTCTGCTCTGTGTTTCGATCATTATCACAAGCTAATAAATTCCATAAACAACAAGCGATAGCTATCAAATTCTTGTTCTGTATCATTGTAGTTAATTATTCATCTGTAAATTATGACATTTGGCTTTGTAATAGTATATATCAAGATTGGTGGTGTGTACAGATGAATCTTCTTGTTTTTCAATCTATCCAGGTTATGCTTTCTGTTTGCAAAAGTAACATGGCAGAACTTACAAAATACCTAGTCCTGCTGATGCTTTCATATTTTGATTCCTTTAACTGTAGTTGTGCTTACGCTTTATTCTATCGCTTGCCCATAATTCTCAAGTTGAGAACAAGCCGATCATGTTTTTGGATTCCAAATGCTAGAACTCACTAACATGACCTGTTTCATTCTAGATGATAAAATCTCGAAAGATTCCTTATCAGACAGTCTAAATGTTAAACGATATTCAGATGATGATATGCGGAGGATAATAATGGCCCTTGTGCAAATGGGAAAGCAAACCAAAAGGAAATGTTGGGTGCAGTAATACAAGCATTGGCTGAAACCAAGTAACGTGTTGGAAAAGCTTCAACATGTGTTTCATTCTTACTCCAACAGCTAAATACTATGGCCAAAAAGACAACCTGAAAAAACATGAAGACAAAACCCGTCAAAGCTAGAAATATAAACAGGAATTCTTCTTACAATAATTCATATTGAAAAAAGGAAATGTTCAAGGGTAAGACTATCTTCTAATTCTCTCTTTTGGACCCTAATTTTGTGGGACATATATGGGCAATAACCTGTTTAATTGTGCATTGATAGAATATTGGCATGCTTCAAATTGCAATATCTGAAGATATTTATTTACTTATTTGCAATTTGTGTTACAAGGTTTATGGAAATCTAAATCATGATAAAGATAAGATCAGGAACATGGATGTTTATTGTTTGCTAAAAGTAAAATAATGGCAATTCTTGAAAAACCATGCAATCTTAGAGTGAAGCACACTGCATACCTGAACCATTTCATAACATATTCTGGATCGCTGTTGGCCATTATCTACCTCAGCCTCCTCCGCAACTCCTTACTTTTGGCCTCAATTTAAGAATCTCAAAAGTTCTTCGTTTACAATCACACTTCATATCTCTAGAAAGTATTCCTTTACCTTCGCCTCAATAAGGCTGGGACATGGCATACCAGTCCTTATTGGAGAATTCAAACAGAAACTATAAAATTCTACCAAAGGAGTAACTTGCTAACCATCTAAGCAAAGGAGCGGATCCCTAACCTCCATCCCAGAAATCATTCACTGTATCCATCATATGATAAAAATATATTGCTAATAAAAAAGAACAAGTAGAAAACCAAGCTATTTGGAGATTGGATTGTTGATGCAGATTTTGAGAATTGAACGGATCCTGAAAAGCTTCCTGCAGTATTTGTCAGCGGACTTGTATTTCCCACAGTATTTGTTACAGGACTTACATTAGGTACGGCAACATTCTTGCAAGATCCAAAAGGTGCTCCAAACTGCAAAAGACCATACTCAACCATTTTTTCACATTCTAATACCACCACAAGTCAAAAGCCCTTCACAAATGGAATCTAGGGACTCAAATTGATCAAACTATTTCATCCAAGCCATAGCCAAAACAAGTCTCCATTGCTTCTTTTTTTTTTTTAATGAAAGTAGGAGCAGTATTAAAAGAAGAAGAAAAGATAAGTTCTAAAACTCAGGTAATGGAAAGCCATATTAAGTCTTTTAACCTGTTACTGCAGTGAAAGGCCATGGGTATGTTTTAAACATTTATTAAGATCTCCTACTGGCTATCCTATCAGTGCACAAGAATAAATCTCACATTTAAGGGGATAAAAGCAAGACTTCATGATTTCAGCAGGGATGAATTTTGAGGGTGGCCCTGGTCCCAAGCTTTGAAAATTTTCCAAAATAAGCCAAGAACTTGTGGGAAAAAAAATTGAAGCTGTGCATCCCCCCACCCCCGGTGGAATAGGGTAGAAAATTTGGACAATTTTGATTCTCTGTTTCCAAAAACAGCTAAACCACAGCGTGGAAATGAAGCAGTTAATATTACACAAGTAGCATGAACAGACCTGGCAAGCAGTCACAGTATTACAACCGCACAACGTCTGGCCATTCATTCTATCCAGAGCATCAAAAACACCGCCCCCATCACTCCTCTGCAACATTTTCATTCCAGTTAGAATGCTTATAAAGGATATGTTTAGTTAACTATTTACTTGTGCATGTTAGAACTAACCATATAAAAGTTGACAGCCAGAAAGTTTGGCATCACATTTCTGGCTGCTTTATAGCAGGCACCAACCATCTGAGCAAGTGGAGTAGAATGCTCTTTGCAAGCTTCAGTTTCAACTGGATATGTTGGGAAGTAATTCATTAAGAAAAGTGATGCTCTTTTGGAATTCAGTGGCTTTGACTCTTTTCTGTTAGGGCAAGAGCCTGGTTTTACCCCAGGATCTCCAGCTGAAATTCAATTCACCAAGCAGTGGTTAGCGGACCATGCACCTCCAAACAAACATACAAAACCAATAGATATTTGCAGATATGATGCTTACCCTCATTTTCCAACATATATTTCCACTGATAAGCAATTCCTTCCTCTGCTTCCTTTGAAGCGACAGAAGTGAATACCACAAGCCGGTGATTCTCTTGCACCATCTCTGTCACAGTGGGCCAATCTTCCCCCTTTATCGGCATCTTAGACACAGGGAACCAATACTTATCCAAACCAGCATTAGTGAACAGATTTATCAAGCCTTTTGGAGTATGAACGTAGTCCTCAATGATAATTGTCACAATCTCAGTTGGATTCTCGCTCAAGAATGATTCCACTTCCCTCAAAGTGTTTATTGCAGGTTGCTGCAAGGAATTTAAGATGAGCACATTATAAACCATTCTACAATAAACACATTCCAAATTTGTAAACTGGAAAGATCTATTATTACAAACGCTGTGAAGTTGAAACATTGCCCTCGAAACGAATGGCAGAGCCAGATGTCGCCCTCAAAATCATACAGATCCAACATCAGCCCCCTCACACCATTCTAACAAACAACCATGAAATTAAAACAGATGAGTAAATTACTCAACAATGTTTGCATTAAAAAAAAAAAACAATTAACTTAAAATTGTGATCAAACATAGCACCGGGAAATAACCGAAAGACTGAAAAGCTTAAAATTTCCATTTTAGTTTTGAGACTTCCAGATTCTCAGGAACCAAACAAGTCACTAATAAAGACAGAAGAACAAGGACCACATACCCTCAACTGATTGGTGACAGTGTCTTCTTGATTATAAAAAGTAAGCCTCTGAACACCAGGCAAAGGCGGTGCATCCACAATACTAAAAGAATTATGAGTAACTAACCATGTATACTTGTTAAAAGGCAACCCATTTATCTGCAAAAACACAAGAAAACAAACAATCTTTACAGTGTTTTAGATCAAAACAACCAGAACCCATCACCAAAACCACGAAATTAAACCCAAAAAACATACAATAGAATTAGGTATGATAGCTTGGCCTCTAGTGCAAATGGGTTGAGTCTTGCCTAAAGCAGGGCAATTTCCACAATAAAGGCCCACCCCACAATTTGTGGTTGCTGTACAGGATTGTAGCACCTATGGGATTGACTCAAAATTCAGTTAAGTCTCCAAAAAATAAGGAAAGTGAAGTTGTACGGATCATGAATAACAATAACATCAAGAAAAGAGAGCTGTAAGAACCTGTGCATGGGCTGTCGAGAATGAGGAGAGAAGCAGAGAGAGGTAGAGGTACCCGATTGCAAGAGGGGCTCTGCATAGGCTATGGTGGTCCGTGAAATACGGGGACATTGCCACTGTACGCTAATGCAGAGCTCGAGAACTGAGTTAAGAATAGATGCAGAGAGAGAGAAAGGCTGAGAGAGATTGATAAAGATAGAGAAGTCTTTTTGTTTTTTTTTTTTTTTTTTTGTTAACTGTGTGATGAAGGTGACAAGGCGGGCTCAAATGACACTCTCACACTTTCATTTATTTTCTCTAACCCTTCTTTATTACTTTTTTTTTTTTAAGAATATAGTTGTTTAGATTACTTAGCGTAACTAATCAATTTCTTGATCACATAAAACTACTTTTGAAACTTTAAAAAAATTTATTTCAAATTAATTTTAAGTTATGTGGTATACATATCTTCAAGAAAAAAATTTAAATTATTATTTTTTTATAAGATAGGACATGTTAAATAAATATCATTTTGTCAACTATAACAAATTTCGATTACTATAAAATCAAAATCCGGGTAATTTGAATCTTAAAAATCTAAATTTTAATTAAATTTAATTTAAAAACACTTTAAAAACATTGTAAGTATCTAAAAAAAAACTCATTTCTAACCTCTAAAATATAAGTTTCTAAAAACTTTTTAGAAAAGAAAGATTAATATACCTTGAAGCTAACTCTTTCTTTTCTTTACTTTTTCAATTTATATAGGTATATATAATATGTAAAGTGTGTAGAAGAATATGAGATATATCATTATATTTATAGAAAAAGCATGACAACTATATTAATGACAGAATATCACTTTATCCTCTAAAAAATATCACATGTATTATTTTAATATAATTATTAGAATTTTATGCAATCAAGTCCTTGATCTTTCTAGGTCTATAATAGTAATCTCTTATGAAAATTATAATTTAATATTTGATTTCTAAAACTTATTTACAATTAAGTCTCACTTGATTAATCATCTCAATTTAATTTATTACCAATGATTTTTAATGTATATGACTCATTAGGTTCATTAACACAACTATCACGTGAATCTTTTTATAGACACATATAATCTGTTTATATGAAATCCTTATGTAAATCAATTTAATGTACTAGTTATTTAACATACACCTAAATATTAGTTACATGTATCCCTCATACATTAGTTTATGAGAACAACTGCTTTTATGTATATAAAAAAAAAGAACATAATATTATCATTCTCAATGTCTCTAATTAATATTCAGTCTTATTAGAACATAAACTATAAATATTTAGGAACAATATTTTGATATAATAAAAATCCTCATAATTATAACTATTTTATAAAAAAAAATTTCAAAATATTTTTAACTTAAAGATTTTATCTTTACTCTAAACTTATTAATCAAACATAAATGAATATTAAAGTTAAATAATGTCTTTATCAATAATAAAATATATGTTTTTATGAACAAAATGACTTATATAACCAACTAATTAGCTTTAGAATATATACATTAGTAATCTCTTACTTGCACTAAAGTCAATTGCTTAAATATAATAGGTTGCTTCTCCTACATCTTTTATTGAGAAATTCTTAGACAAATATTTTTTTATTGATTAGAATAATAATATGTTTTTTTCCTATCAATAATATGTTGTCTATATATAATACTAGGAAAATTATTCCATTTCCATTAAACTTTTTTATAAACACAAGGTTCATCAATATTTTTATAAAATAAAATTGTTTGATTATCTCATACAAAAATAGATATTCTAACTTTTTTAAGCTTGTTGAAGTATGTACATGGATTTTTATAGTTTACATACTTTATTGACAAATTTTTTAGATTCAAAACTTTTAGGTTATGTTATATACACATTTTCAAGAAAATTTGCATCCAGAATGCAATTTTGACATATATCTGTCAAGTTTCATAATCGTGATATGCAGTTATAAAAAGCAAAATTCTTATAGAATTTAGCATAGCTATTGACGAAAATATTTTATCAAACTAAACTCCTTATTTTTGTTTGTAATTTTTGACAACTAGTCTAGCTTTGTACATTTATATGTTACCATTTATGTCAGTCTTTCTTTTAAAAAACACTTCCATACAATGGGTTTTATCCCTTTAGATGGATCAATCAAAATCCATACTTGATTGATGTACGTGAAATCCATTTTGGATTTCATGGCTCTAAGCCATTTATCAAAGTTTATTTTAGATATTTGTTCCACGTAGTTGGTAAGCTCATCAAATATGAGTAACTCATTATTTTTAACTTTCATGAGAAGTTCATATCTTATTGATTCATGGCGTGTCCTATTAGATCTATGAAGTTGTGTTTCTTAAATGTTACACCTTTGGGTTCGGGTTCTATTTGGATGTTAGTTTATGGTTCTAGATCCTCAAGTTCTATTTTTCTTCCACTGCTCATTTCAAGAAAAAATTATGTATCTAAGAAAGGAATATGTTTTTATATAAACATCTTTTTTTAATGAGACGGTAAAAATAATATTCAATAGTCTTTTTTTGGATATCAAAATGTTTTTTTTTTATATCTCATAAACTTACTTTTATCTAACTTAGTTATTAGCTTTTTCAAATATAATGTGTTTCATATAAGTAAAACATATCTACATCTTTAACTATGATAAATTTAATCCTTATCTTTTTCGTATCTTATATGGATTCTTATCAATAGATTTTGTTAGAACTCTATTTAAAAGATAAACAGTAATTTATAGGGCACAACCCTAGAAAGAAATAAGGTCTACATAACTCATCATGGATCGTATCGTATTCAATAAGATGAAATTTCTCATTTTAAAAACTCTATTATATTATGATATTTTAATAGGTGTTCATTATGAGAGAATCGTATCCTTTTTTAGTTAATCTTAAAATCTTTATCTTAAGTATTCTCTACCTTGTTGTGATTGAAATATCTTAATAGTCATTTTAGCTTGTTTTTCAATATCATTTCTAAATTTTTTGAACCTTTCAAATAATTTAAACTTGAGTTTCATCAAATACACATAACCATATTTATAATAGTCATAAAAAATGTAATGAAATATGTATATCCACCTATGACACAAATTGTTATTGATCCACATATATTTGTATGTATTAGACCTAACAATTCATTAAATCTTTCACTTTTTCTATTAAAAAGGTATTTTGACCATCTTAGACAATAAGCAAGTTTTACAAGTTTCATACAATTCATAATTGAAAGGATCAAAATATCATTCTTTATGTAACTTGTGATTCCCTAATCTATAATGCTATAAATATGATGAATATTGATTATATAGTTTATTTTTCTTGCTATTTATATTGAATAAGAGCATTTCTAAATAAAAATATATACAAATCATTTGTATAAATACCAAGTCTATAATAAATATTATTATTATGAAAGGAATAATATTTTCCCTCAATAATAAATTTAAATGCATTCAAAGCTAAGTAAAAAATAGATATGATATTTCTAAAAAGTACTATAACAATATAACAATTACCAAGTTCTAGTATCAACTTATTACAAAAAGTTAAATAATAAGTTTTTACAACCAATGCAACAACTCTTACTCCATTTCCAATATTTAGGTCCATTTTTCCATTACACAATCTTCTACTTCTCTTTAGTTCTTTCACATTCTTATAAATGTGAAAACCACATATGGTATTTAATACCTAAGAACTATTATGTGACATACAAAAATAATTTTCAATCATAAAAAAAAAAATGTGTTCACAAATGAACCTTCTGTCATATTGCAATGGAACAATTCTCTAAAGGTCTCATATCTCTTAGCCCTACTAATCACATAAAATAACTCTTTGATATGTATAATTATAGTATATGCATCTATATTCTTATGTTGCATTTGAAGTTCATGTGACATACTAGCCAACATCACACATGTATCATGTCCATCGTCATCAATATGAAACTAATATTCGTTTCTAACTTCATCATCAACATCCTTAGTAAAAGCAAGAACAATCATACTTTCAAGAACATTTAACTTTTTTTTTTTCTTGAAAAATTATCACATTGCGATACTAGTCCAAAAAGTTTGGTCCAGTCAATTTATTAGCATCAAGTATACCATGTAGAGACATATTGCTACTCATAATGATCTATCAACCTATTCATATAAAAGATAGCGAGTATTGATTTCATACACATATATATTTATAACCAAATCTAGACAAAGTCTTTAATCATAATTTGATCTCTTATAATTTTTTTACAAATTAATAGCCATCCTTATTAATTCTGAAAATCTTGCTTAGATCTCCTAGTGAATTAGCATCTTATTTAATTATATGATATCAAGTAACTTAACAAATTAAATTAGGTGGATAATATGGTTTAATCAATCACATCTTTATATGACTTATAAATTAATTAAGTGACAACTCTTTGTCCAAACATATCATATATGTTTCATCTAATTACTTTCTTTAATTTTATATGAGCATGAGTGTCTTATTTGAATCATATAAGTTAAGTAAAACCTTATTTCAATATCATTAAACATTTTTTTTATTTGCGACAACTTTAAGTGACTCAACAAATTAAATGAAAATGAAACTTTTATTTTTTACATATAAAATTAAAAGGAAATAAATTATGATATTAACATGTATTTAATATATTAACGAGGGCTTTGTTTTAATAATTAGATATCATACCCGTAATTAGGCATAGGTTGCAAGGGTAGAATCATATTTATGCCCTTTAAAACCCTGATTGTAGGGGTAGAATGGTAATGTTTCCCTTGTATTCTTCTTGATAACAGTAATTAAGGGTGAGTACAAAACTCAAAAACCGATAAAACAATTAAAAAAACTAAACCAAGAAATAAACAGAATTTACCAATTATAAAACAAAAACAAAAAAAAACTGAACTGATTCAACCACCACTTAAAAATAAATACTCAATTTTCTTCAAAGCTCTAACCTTAACCAAAATAACCCCCTCTTTCTCTTCGTTCCCTTCGCCTCTCGTCTCTCCCAAGTCCGAACCCCAAATCAAACCCACAAGTAGCATCCCCAAGGTTTCTATCATCTTTCATCTCCTATATTACACTCTCTTCTCTCTCTTAACTCAAATTAAAACAAACATTCAGATCTTCACAAGTTTTACCATCTTTCAGAATTTCCCGGAAAGATATTTGTTGGTGATAATATTTTCAGCGAACCTCTCTCCCAATTACCAAATCAGAAATTGAACCAACCGCAACAGATATTGATGTGCTCTTGAGCACGAACTCAGCTATCTCTCATCTCTGATCCATGCTCGCTCTATCATCCTTTAACTGTATTCAAATTACCTAGTGTAGAGAAACATTGGTGAAGATGGGCAGGAACCTCACTGGTTACTTTAAATCCTGCTTTTTAAGTTGTTGATCAATACAATGAGATAAAGGATAAGAATGTTTTTTTTGGTTTTATCTGTTTTTGAATAACATAAATCCATTCAAACCAAACTGAAATTAGTTGATTTGAATTGGTTTTGACTTTAAATTAAAAAATAATAATCTCGGTTTAGTAATTTTTTTAAAGTATCTTGATGGTGTTGGTGGATGACACTAGATTAGTAAAAAGAGACATGGCCTTGCGAAATGCAATAAACCAGCCTACAAACTTGGGCTCAAGATGTCCCATCCACACCAAGCTCCCATGGAAAAGCTGGTCGCTACTTTTCATTTTAACTCGGAACGAGATCGATAAATCTTCTTAACTAGTAGTTCTTTAACATGATAGTTCGATGTTAGATGTCATTAGTTCACTGAGCTTAATCCTTTTCTTTTTCTGCTGTAACAAATAATGCAGTCGGTACCTTGGAATAAATGTTAATTGAGGATAAAAATTTAGTTAGGTTATGGTGGAGATGACAATGGCCTCTCCAATAACAAAATGATTGATCATGAACCTATCCCCTACAGTCGGTGAGAATGATAAAGAATTGACAAAAGTTTTGAATTGAGGATGTGTACGTAGTAGGTGCCATATTAAGCAAGCTTCTTTGCACGGCCACTTGAATGACCACCATCTTCCTTTTTTGATCCAGATGCTTCAGGCTTCCTAGCCCAGGCAGGAGCTCTGTCTGGCTCATAACGATAATCATAGAAAAGTTCCTCCCCGGCATTAATTCGTTCTTTGGCGAATATGCCCACTCGGTGATCCCCTGCAACCATTATGACCTACAATGCAATGGTTGAAAGTGAGGAAAAAGTGGAAAAATCTTGAACGTGTTCCAGCTATGTCTTTAGCCACACTATTAATCTTAAATTTATCAGATAGACTGTGAGCCACAGTGGTCAAAGGGGATACCTTAGCGTAGCAATTAGGGTCTGGAGAATGGTTGGCAAACTTTAGTTTGTCACCCTTCCGGTATGCATCAAGAACAAACTGCAAGAAACAAATCTCGGTGTCAGAGAAACAACAAAAGATGATGGTTGAATCCTCGTTTAAGATCTTAAAGCAGCATAACAATTCGTACCTGATCATTGAGATTGAAGAGAAATGATGAATTTTCACGGTCATATATCTTCCCACGCTTATCTGCTTCCCTATGTGAAATCAGCTCACCAGTGTACTCACCCAGGTACTCATGCTTGCCAACACTATTCTGCAGGGGGCACATATTATTCATAAGAGAAAACAAGCAAATAAATCTCTAGGTTTTATCCCAAATGACTTGTGATTAATCTCAAAAACCACATGGGATGAAAAGGATTTAAGAGGACAGTTATCCCTTATTATGCAGTCCATCAGGAATATTACCTTCAAAAAAGCACCCCAGCCTGATACATCAGATCTTCCAAGTAAAACCTATTCATAGAACAAGAAAGATAGAAAATGTAAGCAGCTCGACAAATGCCCCCCATCAAATGTCCGTTGTTTGAAAGCACTGATTTACACCTTGGTTGATGTGGGAATCTAAAAAAAACAGAACATCTGATGACGTGGAGCAACCCATTAAGTTAATGGCTGGTTTTAAGAGGATAATATTCCTTAGTTTTGCCTTCTCACATGCTTCATTTTCATCAATTTCATAGACAGTTATGCCTCCACTTCCTAAGTTCACAAACTTTCGATAGATGCTATTTTTATTTTGATAAACTCTATACTCTTCCTAGAACACTCTGAGTTTTACAGCCAACACATAACAAGCAGTGTGTAGAGTATGCCATAAATCTGTCTGAAAGAGACCTCATATTTCAGTCCACTAAATTTTATTATCATCTTCCACCTCAGTCAAGCCATAAAGAAAAACTACGTCAATTTCACAAATCTAAGACAGAAGCTGAAAAGCAAGCCAGAAGAGTAATTTCCGCATTATGGGCATTCATGAATACAGTAAGCAGATTTCTATAATGAACAAATAGAAGCATAGTACTGTTTACAAGAGAACTTCACAAATCAACGCACTATCAGATTACTTCAAATGCCAGACAACTAAGAGATATGAAAATTCAAATGTGTGCACCTATCTCTAAATATCAAACAATGAAAGATGATAAAGGATAAAAGTGTCACTACCCTCTGTTGTTGTTTAAGAAGAAGCTTCATATTTCTGCATTCATAATTATCGCCCCTTTGGCTGGGAATACCAAGAGTACCATCACCGCAACTGCAAAAGAAAATTTAAACAGCTCAAATGATAGATAGTAGTGCAAGAAAAGTGAGGAAAAGAATAGATATATTTCAGGCAATTAATAAACAAAACATTATTTTATGAACCCTGTGAAGGATGACTTTTCATAAGTATACCAAATGAAATTAATCTGACAGAAATAATAATAGCATTTTCCCAAGCACAAAGAGGGAAAGAATGTATGGACTTTGAACTAAAATTTGGACCCTTATCGCTTGGAAGTCCAAAGTCTTTGATAAAGGAAAACTCCCAGTTCAGGGCCTGTGGGATACAGCCTCTTGAACAAACAAAAGGGTGACTTTTAGAAGACACAAATACCACCTCTAAATTCTTTGAAACTCAATATATTTTCAGCCGAATCAACCCCATAAAAAAGTCAAAAGTTTGGCAACCTGAAGCAGCTTTATGGAAATCTCAATCCTTTGCAATCCGATCTTGAATATATGTGGAAACAAATTCATTACTTACAAACATGCACTTCATTAATTCCCAAGCACAATTATCAAGAAAAATTTCACAATCTTGTACAGTTATGATAATGTACAGTACACAGACAAAGCTAGGTGAGATAATTAGCCTAGAAATATACAGTTGATGAAAGCATTAACTAAAACAAAAAAAAAAGGAGCGAGTACCAACTCACCTGATCCAACAATTCCTACAAACATCTGGATCACATTCCCTGTCTGCAGCAAAGCATGGACATTGACGACTTCTACATTGACTTTTAGCACAATGACAGCCTCTAAATCGGTTCTTGCAACTCTTAGGACATCTAGAGGAGTAAGTAAAGGTTAGCTAAGAGTATCCATCGAAGCATCAATATGCATACACATGCCCAAACATCTAAATCTAAGGCCCCATATTTGTTTAAGCTGGTAAGGAATGAAGCTCTACAAGAGAAAACTCTAAATTTGAAAGAAGCCCCACAATAAACCAAATTTTATTGAATTCTCATTTCTGAAAAAAATGGGGGATAAACAAAGGGTATACAAACACCATAAATCTTGATGTCAATGAGGTGTTAAAGGAAGGCTCACCTGCAATACTTCTCACAACATGTGCCATTTAGCAAACAAGTGCACTGCTTTCCACAAGCAGTTTGACAACTACATGGATTATACTGACGACAAGGTTGATCTTTTCTTTCAGTTATCCGCTTCCTAAACGAATGGTAAGCAGTAGATTTCCAAGAGTACTTCAAGCGACGAACTTTACTTCTTCTCCTTAAAAATCTTGATCTCCTTCTTGCTTCATTCTTAACCTGATATGCAGTTCAATACCCGGACAAAAAATGAGGGGGGGGGGGGGGGGGGGGGGTTTGGTTAAGACTCACTCACATGTTAATGAAAGCATAGTCATATACAATAAGCGAAATTCTAACCATTGTTCCATTGAAATCAAACTTGGAGTATCCTTCACCAAGAGTTCCAGCATCACCTGCTTCGCATGCTAGCCTATTCTCAGAGCGAGTCATGTATTGAAAAACCTCCCAGCATGTTTTTAAACCATTTAAAAGGTTCCTAGCAATTAAGCAACTGTCATGGAAAACAAAAACAAACTTCAGACAAAATTGACAAAACAAGAGCAATTCTACCCAGAGCAATATGAAAAAGGTATCAGTAAGATCATTAGAGTGTAATTCTAGGAAGGGTCAGCGGTAAAGGCTGTTCAACACATGGGACCATATATTTCATTCAAACAGTTACATTAGTATTTGTAAAAAAATCAAGGCAAGCAAAATGTAAAATGCAAAATGAGCACATGTATTATGTAGGCACGCATCATAAGAAGTACATGCGTTAGTTTAGAAAAGAATCTTCAAATCTCACTGCAATCACTTTCAGGATAATTCAACCCACCAGTTAGTACAATTCATAAGTGATTACAAGGGAAGAGCCCAGTAGTGGTTATTGTTTATCTATCTCCATTTTATGAAGCACTAATTCTGAACTACTTTTAACTTAAGGAATCTGATCAATCTCTTAAGTCTTAAATAAAAGAAAGCATTATTATGCATTCCTAATTTAACAAAGTTTTCAGTTTCAGTCTTTCATGGATTTAATTCCTTTATGATATCTCTGTACTACTTTCATTTATTAAAACAAATTAGAAGAAAACAAAACATTAACACTGTGAAAATGTAAAACCTATTTACCATAGGTGAATTAAGTAAAGTACCTTCTAACCTAAATGGTCACAGCAAACATGACACATAGTCAAAACCATCACTCTTCTAAAATATAAAAAAAATATATATATATTCAACAAACAAGTAAACTGTAACAAAATTAACAAGAATAAACATGAGATGCACCCCCTGACCTGTTCCCACCAAAAATCTCAACACCTTTCTCAAATAGGCCTTTTTCAATAGCTTTCCAAGATCTGTCATCACTTAACTCTTTTTTACATTTATGTTCATCTATGAACTCTTCTTTCCTCAAGGTGTCATCACTGCTAGTCACAGGTGGATTAGCGACCATCTCACTTGATAGACCATCATGAAATTCACCCTGTACTAAGTTGTGGCTGTCCTGATTCATCAATTCTTTCCTCCTAGACCTTGCAATGGTGGGAGATTTTGCATTCTTATGAGACGAACTTGCATCTTCCTTTCCTTTGTGCGAGGTGGATCTACGTTTCAAATCAATTGACAAAAGACCTCCACTAGCAACAGAATCGGAATCAGAAGCCACCATTTTCTTCTGCCTTTTCCGCATGCAACTTAGAACACGTTCAGCCACTCGCTTGCTGTTCCTCTTACAAGTCCCACCTTTCCCCACAAGCATAGACTTGGAAGGTGATATCTGACTAGTGGGAGAGGTGTCCTGATGAGGTCCAATCTCTGAGTCACTGCTCTCTGAAATGTTTTTTGCATTTGATGAAGCACTTTCACTTTGGCAGGACTTCACATTCCTTCTGGCAGATGAAGCGGAAGTTTTCTTCCTTGATGATATAGGTACCCTAGCACCATCTGATTGACAGATAGAATTTTCTTCAATAACCCCACGCTGAGGAGAAATCCCTGAGGCAATTCTTTCTGACTTCAAAACCTGATATGAGTGAATTTGACGGCACTTAAATACTGTTTTGCCAAATCCTTGTGCAGGGATGTCCAATATAAACAAGTCATATTAATAAATCACCAAACATATACCAATTTGTAGCAGTGTGACCCACATGTTATGTTGTCTTCTGGATAGCTCCATGGAGATTGTTTCTCAGCCTAGAAATATGGCATGTCAACAAAACATGTAAGATTCCAGCTAGATACTAACTTAACAGCTTGATGTCTTACACTTACAAGGAAGATAAGATCCTGCGAACATCCATGTAATCTACAATCAAATACCTACCAACAGGAAACGAGGAAGTTATATAGTAACAGGGGCAGAACAAGAAGAACACAACATTGGAAAGAGTCCAAGAATGATACTTACAAGGCATCTGCGACAAAATAGGTTGTCGAACGAATCCAAAGCAGCTTCAAGATCTTTAACAAGGAAAGAATTCAGTGTTTGTGCTTCAATATCTTTATTCTTAGAATCCTCCACAGCCTTCTCTTCCTTCTTAAGAACCTCAAATCTTGCCTGTATAAGATGTTTGATGGTGTTTCATATCTGTGTAAAGCAAGCAAAAAGCAAATGGGAAACGGCTGGACCAAGCTTACACCATGACCAGTTTTCATTAGATATTATAATAATGGGGAAGACTGGTAGAATAAAAACTATATGGATCCTTCAATCGAAGAAGCAAAGAGATATAAAATAGTCTCACAATGACACGTTCTCCTAATTACTCAAAAGAGCCCTCTCACACAAATGCATACCTTCACTTCACTAGGGCTTCTAGAAAAACAATGAGCTAGTGATTCCACCACTGGATCGGATGAACCAGCTTCTTTGATTGTCATCCTGGCAAAACAAAATTCTTAACCCCCAGAAAAAAAACACCTTTACTCCGGATCCAGTACAAAAGCATATAAAACATAACTAAAAAAGCATGAGGACATAATTTACATTGAATTAGGAGACAATCAAATGTTTGAATATGCAAGGTTTCTGTGACAAGCAGTTCACATAGTTATCCCTGTTCCTTTTTAGCATTTATCGCTAAATTGCATTGAACATATATGAGTTACATTGCAGAACAATAGAAACAACTTGTCAAAAGTCAGTGGCTCAATCAACATACAGCTCATCAATACTCTTGAGATGGCTATGAGCATTTATTTTACAGCATTCAGCACCATTAATGCTCCAGATAAAGGTCACAGGCTGTTCTATTCAATGTAAAGGTATATTTTCTTTCTTTAGGATGGGGATAAAGTTTGCAGGGACCTCTCACTCCGAACAAAATTCTTTTCTTGCATTCAAAAGATTTGAATGCAAGACCTTCAGCACCAATCAACCTCATTATTGCATAAAGTTTTAAGGGAAAAAAATAGAATTAATACATCACAATAGATAACATGATTATACCAACCGCAGAATATAATCTTCAGATTCTACAAAATATCTCTTCCCCTCTTCTTCATCAATTATTTCCTCTTCACTGTCACTGCAGATTAGTGCTTCACCCCCATTTTGGTCATAATAAATTCTCCTTCGGCCAACCACTGATTGATCCTCTGTCATTCTTTGATTTCTACACCAAGACCATCATAAATTACTAAACCAAAATCAACACAGCAAATTAGAAATGGGTAAAATGAAGATGATAACTGTAAGATCAAGAACATATTTCGAAACAGAAAGAAAGAGATATTCAAAACTCAAAATCCACAAATGACCAACTACCATTCCAGTAAAACAAAGACTAAATACAGAATAATCTAAACATACCTGTCCAAGAAAACCCATGATGTATAAGGTGGTAATCTATTCACTTCAGGTAGCTTAATAGGCCGTACTGCATTCTTCACTGGAATACTGGAACCCAAAAGAACTGCAGTGGAAGCATGACCATCTTCTTCAGAGCCATGGCTATCCTTATCTACATTAGTTGAGTCAATACCACCATGCATACTGAGTGCATCGTTTTGCCTCTTTGTAAATAAATCTATACTGTTGTCAGTAACGCTAATCCAATTGTTCTTCCTTTCCTTTGACAACTTATCGAGGTGGTTTGTAATGCCAACCAACTTTTGTCTGTTCTCTTCCATCCTTTTCTGAAAGCAAAATAAAAAAAATGTTAAATGAACTGAGTAGCGAATACAGGACCCAAAAGAAAGAATTTCATAGAAATAGAAAATTAGTATGATATCAAAAGAATGTACCATAACATAAACGCATCGGTCAGCTGCAACTTGCTTCTTTAACGATTCAATAACTAATAAAACCTCTTCGCTTGCAAGAGTGGTCTCCTGATTAGACTTTATCATCTATAAAAAAAATTAAAAAAAAAAGCCATCAGTGTCCATTCTAATTACAACCATAAATGGCATCATAAAGTAACTAAAATGGGGAAAATCACTAAAAGCAACCAAAAAAATTTGGAGGTCCAATCACAACCATGAAATATAAATTACCTCAAAATAACCCATTAAAATCTAACAAAAAATGTAAAAATCACTACAGAAACCAAAATATTATTTAAAAAAAAAAAAAAGGTGGACCGGACTGGAGCTCCAAGGCTAGTGCAGCGACATACATTGCAAGGATTTTACAATATTTTGAATCAAATTTAAGTTTTGAACCACAAATTGTTCAAAAATTACTTACAATCAAAATTATCAATATAAATGCACCAGAAAATTAAGGCTAACACGCGAAATGCATTTATAAATAAGACTCATTCTCTCTGCTGTATTAAGAAATCAACAAGCAAAAGAAAAAATTATAAATAGATAATCGAATGAATCATCGCGACCGAAAACAATGTTCATCAATTGGGAGAGAGAGAGTACCGGAGAGTCCTTAGGAGGCTCCGATCTGGTGATGGAAGCAGACGGCGGCGGCGATGGCGGCGGCGACGCCATTGTTATGATCCGAATCAACAATGAGGATCCGGATCAGAATCCGATTCACAAAAATAATGCCGTCGTTTAAGGGAAAAAATAGAAAAAGAAAAACAAGCTGGAGAGGATTTGGCGGGTCGGCTTGAAACCCTAAAATAAAAATTTGGGGGAGGGTGGATTTTAATTTTGATTTACTTTTTCGGGGTTATTTTGTAATTATACCAATTTATTAATTTCAATGGTTGTTGGGTTTATTATTTTTTTTTTTTTTAAAGAAGGAAATGGGAGTAAAATTTCATGGGGGGGAAGGAAACGTGGCAACTTATTTTGAATTTATATACTGTTTTAAAACTTTGCAGTGTTTAAACTTTCAATGTTTTTGGAAGTAATGGGCTGTGATTACTTTCCTTAACAATTAAGAGATTGTTTGCTAAATTCGTAATAATTATTTTTTTAAATATTTTTTATTTAAAAATATATTAAAATAATATTTTTTTATTTTTAATATAAACATATTAAAACATTCAAAATCATTAAAAAAAATAATTTAAAATAAAAAAAAATCAAGATTTTTTAAAAACATGATATCATCACAAAAACAAACACAACCTAAAAAGAAAAAAAATATTATACATTAATTATTGTTCACATACACTCATTTGCATTATGAATTGGAGTACTAGAGTGATAATTTTATCTTTATTGACAAAGCACAAATGACGTTGGACAAGAGTATATTAGTCTTTTTCTTTTCATGTGCACAATTAAATTACCTAAGTGTCATTACATTAAAATTGTTTTTACCTTTTGTCAAGGGATTTTTTTGTCTTTTCCCTTTGTTTTTTTTGTAATTATCATATCTAGTTTGGGATACTTTAGTATTTCAATATATTTATATGATTAATTAATTTTAATGTTGTTAAACTGAGTATGATCATTTTATCATGTTATTAAATCCCATAAAAGGATAACTGGAATCATAAACTTTCAATGTTTTTGGAAGTAATGGGTTGTGATTACTTTCCTTAAGAAGAGATTATGTTAGTATATTGGAAATAATTATTTTTTAAAGTGTTTTATTTAAAAATATATTAAAATAATATTTTTTATTTTTAAAATTTATTTTTAATATCAACACACTACAACATCCAAAATTATATAAAAAAAATTATTTTTAAAAAAATCAAGTTTTTTTAAAAACATAATATCATCGCAAAAACAAACACAACCTAAAAAAACTAAAAGAGCTTCTTTTTATCGTACATTAATTATTGTTCACATACACTCATTTGCATTATAGATTAGAGCAGTAGAATGATAATTTTGCCTTTATTAACAAAGCACAAATGACCTTGGACAAGAGTATATTAGTCCTTTTCTTTTCATGTGCACAATTAAATTACTTAGGTGCCATTGCGTTGAAATTGTTTTTACCTTTGGTCAAGGAGTTTTTTGTCATTTTTTTTTTTGTAATTGCCATATTTAATTTAGGGCACTTTAGTATTTCAGCATATTTATATAATCAACGAACCTTAGTGTTTTTAAACTGGTTATAATCATTTTATCATGTCATTAAAATCTCATAAAAGGGTAATCAAGAGACTATACTGGAGTCATAAAAACACCAACATACTCACAAGTAATTGGTAGAAACAATGATGTTACAAAAAATGGTATGATTGCTAATTATTATAATAAATATTGAATCTTATCTTATTGGGCATGCCAATCATTATATTGACAATTAATTTTTACTTAAGATTTGAACTGTAATGAGACGACAACTCTGTAAAATAATAAATAGGGTTCTAGATCCTGAACCCTAAGAAAGAGAAATATTTTATAAGAAGCACCATCAAACAGAGAAAAAAGAGTATGAAAAAAGGAAATGGATAAATCTAAATGTTCTTGAAAGATAAAAAAAAACTTTAAATAAAACAAAACAAAAAAAGAAAAACACTATAGGATAAAAGATAAATAAATTATAAAAATTGAATATTTGAGGCTTGTCATTTTTTTTAGTAGCTGGTATGACGTATTTATATTGTTAGAGTGTTAGAGTTTTATGTAAATACTTAAATCTAATTTTACATAAAAATATTTATATCATATAAAAAGATTACACAATAAGTCCTAATATAAATTGAACTTTATTTTATCTCTTTTCTAATAACCGTATAAGTTCTAACTAATCTAAAACATTAATCAATTTAATTTATTGAGAACTCTTATTCTGAATAGGATAAAACCTTTTGGTTATTACACCAACTCTTATTACCATGATCGATCACTTTCTCTTAATCGATCATAACTCCTAGCCAATTATGATTCTTGGTCGATTTCACTATTTACTATCGATCTCAACCTTTTCTTTTCTTGATTTCTTGTTAACAAATATTGTTCTAATTTTGGATGACACGTAGATATTTATTTTTTGTGTGAATAATACCCCTATATTTCTTTATTTCTAGAATAAATGAAGGAATATTTTGTCATCATATTAGTATAGAAATGGATCAAACAAATTGACTATATATGACATAGTTAATGAATACTATAACCTAAAATGTCAACCATGAATGATATGTTAGTCAATCAACTATTTCAAGTAAGACTTACACCTAAAAATATTGACCATATATTGCATGTCAGCCAATAAATTATTTCAAATAAGGAATGTGATGGATTTCTTGAATAACTTTATGTAATTCTTAATTAATTTATTCAATAAACAACTCATTTTTTTATGTAATTAAGAATCAACAATAAAAATTTTAAGTTATAAGTCAATAATAGCCCAAAGTACAAACAATATAGATATGGAGCATTTCCATACTTGTGATCTCTAAGTCGATTCCTTAGTTTCTTTAAAAATTTCATATTTCATTGCATCCCATATATAAAAGGTTAGTTTAACAATATCCATATTGCTTAGTACATTTTCAACTATAAAGTTTGTACTACTTTGTGTATTATTTCATCTTTGTTAGATATTAGCAATAATTGATCAATCGACAATCCTTATAGGAATGATGTCATGATGATTGAAGGCTATTTTATATCTTGATCTTATTAAGCCAAGTCATTGACTTTTGTATTATTTTCTCTCATTAAGAAAACAAAAACTAAATTTGAAAATCTTAAAATATGGTTTGTGGTCAGTACATAATCGATGTTTGGCTTACTTATAAGTTTAGCCAATACCTTTACATTTTTAGATCATTGTTTGTTGGTCACCTTGTTTCCAAGTCTGGAAGATGATGATGATAGCTAGTCAATTTGTTATCCTCATCACTAAGTTTTAATGACTTTTATTGTGGCCAATGCTTATGTAATTCATTGTCATAAGGTTTTTTTAGGTATAAAGGGTTTGGTTTCTCTTTGCTTACCATTAAGTTCAGCTTTGGCCCCCAAGTCTTCTTCTTTATGTAGATTTGTTTGATAAATAGAATACTTGTACACTTTATATAGAGGTTTATCATGATTTTCTTATGCCGATACCTTTTCCTTATCATGATCAACATACCTCTTATATATACGTTGACCAACACCAATACCTTTTCCTTATCATGATCAACATACCTCTTATATATACCATTGACCAACACCAACCTTTATCATGGTCAATCAGACCTTGTTTGATGTATTTTTTCTTAACTAAAAAGTCTTTATAATTTAGGAGCAACTACTTCTACTATTATCTTAGAAAAAGGGCATAAATATCATTTATGTGCATCAATCACTTTAAATTTCATAACCTTTTATTAGTTACTATTAATCTTCTTTAAAGTCTAAGTCAACAATTGAATGGGCCATTATGACCTTATTTAAGTAAGCAATTAGTCATTTTTCACTTACTTATTGGTAGACAATAAGTTTCTAGTTATAGGAAGATTAAGATTATTTTGCTAGAAGACAACATTTATAATATTGATTAATTTAATCTATTTATAATTCCTACTATAAAAAGGACTTAATCTTCTAGTTGATTACATGAACTTTTGTTGTTGTGGTTGATCATTTTTCCTTTATCGATCATGACTTCTGGTCAAGCATGACCCATGGTTGATTTTGTAGCTTAGTTCCCAACAAGTTGTCTTTTAACAAGTCAATCTCAAATCTTCAAGTACCAATTATTAGTCAGCAACCAAAGGGAACAATTGATAGCATTAAGTTAACCCAACATTTAAGGTTGATAGGTTTAGAAAGTTGGACGTGTGTGTGTATAATCCTTCATATCCTAAGTGGATTAATAAGCTATATCAAACTCCTTAAAAAATCAAGATAATTAATGTTAAAAAATTTTCTTGGTATGATAACTAATCGATAAAGAAACACATTGTCGAGTTTACTAATCGGTATAGTGATGGTGTTGCTAAACCTTTTATAAAGCTGAGGTTAATTGGTTCATCACTAACCCGAACTACCTTTCATTGGTTCTCTACACCTAACTTTATCAATAATTGTGGAGATGGTAGCTTGTTTTTATGAGAACTCTTAGCAAATTAAACCAAATGTAACACCAAGCAACTTAACTGAGATAGTCCAAAAACTAGAAGAAACCATAGAAATCTATGTTCTTCATTTCAGAACTCTAAAAACTAAGTGCATTGTAATAACAGAGTAAGAGCGTATTAAGTCAATTCTGAAAGGGATGTAGTAAAACCTTAGAAATGGTTGATAAGAACCAAATATTTTGGTATCTACACCCTTATAATGTTGTTCAATATGAAAAGATGTTGGCAATTAAATTAGAAGAGAAGAAACTTAGGAAAACATACCTAGTTGGCTACTTAAACAAGGTCGTAATGGCCCATCAATGATGGATTTAGACTTTATTTAGATAATTGGCCTACGTTACAATGCGTGTTGAACCATAATCTTTTTAAAGTTAAAAAAATAATGTCTAGGATTACAAACATGTTTTCTAGTGGCAAGAAATTTTTTAATCATGAACTTTATATCTGATGCATATGTTTAATAAAAAAGATTAAGATTATATGCATCGATAAATGCTAAAAGAAATCTTAATGCTAAATAAAAACTAAGTTGTAAAGTTGAAAAATGACTATAAATAAATATTTGATGAAGTGTTGCTAAAGGCCCTTTAATTTTTTCGACTTAATTATATGGCACAAATATTTTTTTATATAAAGAGTAATAATTATTAACTATATTGCAACAAAATAATTTTCTAGTAAAAGTTTTCCTTTCTTATTAATATGTTTAATTTCAACAAAAAAAATCTAACATTTTTTTAATGTTATTTATTTAATAAAAAACAAAAGCATTCAGAAGATATACCTAAAAATATCTAAATGATTTAAATTAAGAATAAAAAAATCTCTTTAACTAAAACTCATTTGCCTCTTTAATGTTTTCACACCCGACATCACTGTATCCCACCCTATTTCCTCAAAATCCATAACAAAAGAGTCTTTTTATATGTGAGAGGGGGGAAAGGTCTAATCTTATAGGAAAAAAAAAGTCACCACCTAGTATTATAGTAATTAGAAACCCTAACTGGTCTTTAGAATTCTATGGTAAGGAACTAATTATATTAAAGAAAAGATACTATCACCCTTAAAGTATCTTATCTATAGTGAGCTTTATTGTTTGTCTTGTTCTAAATTTCTAGGTCTTATTGTGTTTAAACTATTGTGCGAATATGAGTTTATTATGATGAGTTAAACCTTAGTTAAAAGTTCAACACTTATTATTTCTAAAAATTTTGTTGATTTTTGCCATTTTCAGATGTTTGATGAGTTGACAACTCTAAGATGGTCATCCCATATCATAACTCAAGTTATATCTATAAATATATTAGTAGGATATGTGGGGCTTGTGGAACCCATCCTAAATCCTAAAAAAGGTCTATGAAAGGTGCCTCAAAGAGGTTTATCTATTCTAGGGAACCTCATAACATCCAATACTCAAGTTATATTCCTAACTCTACTATTATGGAATATTGGATTGAAAATATCCCTAGTTGATGAGTATTTCTGAAAAACTAGTTTTACTCTTAAGTGAGAATTTCATCGTTATTTTGTTTTGAGGAAATTATAGTGAAGGACTATTTCTTATAATATCAAAGTATTGATTCACTATGAGTCCATATATCTAAATATTAAAAGTGAATAACAAAACATTTTTTATTGGGTTTTAAAACGGATGTTGGACCTGTATGGATGGTAAAAATAGCCCACTCATTCAAAAAAATCCTATCATTTTATCAAATGAAAATTATCATAGGCATAAATTAATTCCATTATTATTATTATTATCCTTTTTTTTTCTTGCTTTATATAAAAAAAGATGAGTTTTAGGGTTTTTTTAGAATATAGGCCCAGTAGGCCTTTTAATTTAGATCAAGCTTATAATAGGCTTAATAAACTTACTATTAAGTCTAAAAATGCAAGAAAATTTTATTTTATTTTTTTGAAAATATGCTAACACATAATGTTTTGTTTTTCTTTGTAAAAGGCCAGGCAATGAATTCTACAAAATGCTAAATCATGCAACAAAAAAAAAATTAGTTTTTTTAAGATATCTAGTCATGATACAAATAAACACAAACTGGTAATAATTTTTTCATCTATTTACACTATACATAAGCTAAAAAATCATGCATCACCTACGTATACCCAACTCATCACCACAACACAAATCAGACCACATTATCTTCTCACAACTATACATATTTACATAATCATCCTCATCATTATCTACCTAACATTTGAACCATTTATCCAAATATCAACATAAAATACATCCCAATGGTTCATCAAAAGAATAATTATCAACATTTTGAAATCAATCTTCTGAATTAGAGGAAATTGACTAAAGTTGTTGAAGCCTCAAGAATAACACTAGAAGATTTTAGAATAGTGGCGGCATGTGTACCCACATCCACCGTCATAGCCAGCATGTTATGGTTATACGTCATCACCAATATCGATTGCCACCAAGTGGATTGGATAAATATCTCTTCCTTTGTTATAATGGTATATATAGTGCACATTCACACTCCTTTAAGAAAGAGATTAAGGCATTTAAATATTTAGTCTTTTTTTCTCTGCACTCTATCTCTCTCTTGATTTGGTTGTCCTCATTGTTATTGGTATTGTTATGAGACTAGGCTTCTCCATCAAAGATAAAACTGGTGTCGTCACCATTGTCTAGTTTAATGGTTGTTAGCATTGTTATCAATGATTTAATTACAATGGACATGGGATACCAGGCTCTTCAAGGAAGAGAGAGAGGCACAATGGTTGGAGGAAATGAGAGATTGTCACTAATATGGGATGCCATTATTGTTGTCTAGAGGCTGACGTTGGGTAGGTGACATTATTAGTACTATGTTGTCGATATTTAATAAAAGAACCTTAGTTGCCCTTATCTTCCACTACTCCCCCTATTCACCAACCAAACCACCAACCATTATTATGATGATATAGAATTGTCCTTCAGATTTTTAATTTGAAGTTTAAAAAAATTTTACAACTTAACCCAATAAAAACTTTACCTTGAAGAACCAAATTCATATGTAATTGATCACCCCCACCCTATGCCTATAACGAGACGCGAATAAGAAGTATAAATCATAATGAAGTTTATCAATCCTTCAAAATGTTTGTAAGTTCAATTAATAACTTAGCATGTGAATAACTCAACCACACAAAGAGACATAAGTACACAATATGCGACCACTTGTGGATAAAATTCATCAATTGAATAAAATTTTTTTATATAAGAGTATTTATATGTAAACCCTAAAACTAACAGGTCAGTAATGCATCCAATTTAAATAAAACCCAAACTAATTAAAATGAGGTTTAAAATAATATAAATAAATAGTCTAAGATTATTTTCACCCTTTATCGCGAATGATAGTGAAAAACACTAAAGAGAAATAATTGTTAAAGAATTCTTGGCAAATAAAAGCCTGATGCCTTGTAAAATAAAAAATAAGTTTTGACCAATTAATTCTTCTTGTTTGATATGAAATCATTGTCAGACTAGTAAGCCAAAGATTGTCATATAAGTTTCCAATAATATTAAGGACTTCTTGTAGTGAATGAAATCTATAAATATTAAGGAAACAATGTTTTTTATTATTATTATTATTATTACACTTTGCTCCAACTATAAACACATTGTTCACTCTCATCTAGATGAATTAGTGGGCTTAAAGTATATCATCGAAAAGGTACAAATTTCTAGTTCCCAACTCAATTAGAATTAAATCTAAATTCCTTTTGTAACTCCATTTATTACCTAAAAAGTAGACAAAGGTCTAGAGTGACAGATTTGAACATTTTTAACTCAATCCTCTTGACTTAGCCCATTGAACTTCTCTTGGTTCCACTTCATTTTAGGGCTCAGAATAGACCTGGTGGACACTCCTAATGAAACCTTTGATGTCATAGCTAGTATCGCATCACTCTCTCTTCTAAAAAAGATTTGACCTCAAATCATCTCCTACATCAAACAAAAAAAGATTGTAAACTTTGAATATAGCACTAACATTATGTTCACCTTTTAGATCTACTTTGTAGGCATTGACTCCTTCAAGGATCCTGAATGAACCATCTCCTCTAAGCATCAACTTTGATTTTCTATGTCTAAGAAACCTCTCTTTGTGCATTTGAACCCAAACTCATTCTTTTGATTCAAAGACAACCCCTTTTTATATTTTGCTTTCTTGGAATGCTTACTTCTCATTCTTTTTCTCAACATGTTGTGATACCTTCCTAAACAATGCTTTCATCACATGTGCTTTTCTATTGCTATCAAGTCTAACCCTTTCATCAACAAGTAAAAAAAATCAAATGTAATAGAGTTAAACCATAAACTATTTTAAATGGTGAATAATTTTTCAAATTTAATAGATTAGCACATAACAAATTTTTTATAACATATTAAAAAAATCATAAATATTCAATATGCTCACCTAGAATTTTACTATAAATATCATCAAAGTAATCAACAACAAAGCTACCTATGAATGCACACAATATCTGATTCATCAATATCATTAAATTACTATGTATAATAGTACGATTAAACAACATAACTAACCATTTAAACAATCTATATTTAGTCTTAAAGTTATTTTTTCCTTCACCCCTTTCTTTCATCTTAATTTAATAATAACTAATTTCAAATCATTCTTACTAGACATACAAGATTTATGCAACTCATTAAAAATATCATCAAGTCTAAGGATAGGATGTCTATATTTTACTATACTATTGTTGATTGCATCATTTATCAATGACAAACCATTATGGATCTCATCAAAAAATACATAGCAAAATCTAGACAACAAATTCAACCTTTTATTAGAAAGCCTTACGAAACTCTGATTGATCTGAAATTTTAACCTTAGCTAAAAACAAATCTATGGAAACATCTGGCAAAATTTCAACTTGATCTAATGGTTGAATCCAAAATTATGCTTGTTGGAGTAAAGATGCATAATATGACAAATTAAGCTCAAATCCAAATTTGATTATCCTATATCATCCTCAAAATCCTGTAACAAAGATATAGCAACACTAGAAATAAAAATAATCAAGATTGTTAGTGTTAAAATATGTCTTCTTATACACAAGTAAATCATAGACATGTCATAAAAATAAGCACTCTTGATCACACTCTCTTTTGTATAGATGCTCAAGTGTTTACTTATATTTTCTACACTCTCTTCTTTTCTCATCCTTATTTTCTTATCTCCACTCTCAACTTCAATTGATATTTTTTCTCCCTTGGCTGAATTTGTAGTCTTTTCTATCCTTTTCTATTTTTATTTTCCTTAAGATTCACTTTATTTTTACTCTTTAAACTCACGACGTCACTTGGTGTATTTGTATTCTCGACTTTGCTTTCTCTTTTCAGCTTTAATTAGTATTGTTTAAGCATTTGAAGCTCTTTTTTTACCATTTTTTACCTCCAATAACACTATATGAAAACAGTAGTTGATAATAACTTCAGATAAGCACGTCTTACTAACCATTTTCGTATATATTTTTACATGGTAACATGGCCCCACATTGTTATATTATCATTCCAACTTCATTTTTCCTTATCAATTTTATTTGGTCTTCATAAACCTGTCCAGGTGATAATGATGCAAGAGTGCATGTCCTTTCATCCATCTCAAAAGAATACATATTTTTAAATCCAACATGCTTGGCCTTCCTATCAAATTGCCAAGGTCGTCTTAACAATAAATGACTAGCATATATAGAAACCACATCATACAAAATCTCATTCCTATACTTTCCAATTGAAAAAGAAATAAAAACCTAATTAATCACCATAAATTCACCACATTCATTCAATCATCGAAGTTTATAAGGTTTATCATGCTTAACATTGTTTAGATTCAATTTCTTAACAAATATAGTACGAGCAACATTATCACAACTTTCACTGTCAATAATCATACTATACACCTTATTACTAATGTGACATCTAGTATGAAAAATGTTCTTTTTTCATTGTTCATTTACCAATTTCATAGTAATTTTCTAATCATGAGAACTTCTTTTCTTGTTTTTCATTTCTTGGTTGATATCATTTTTAATGCATTTTATTCCTATGTTTTGAATGCTGATAAAAATTTATAGACGAAACTGCTGAACAGATAGCTGAATGCTATGAATAGGCAGGACTTAACGATGTTGCAAAGATTTGTTGAATATAAAGATTGAGTATCTAGCATGATTGATATAATCAATCCAACAGCTTCGTCAATTTGGAATTCCATTTTCAGTTTGAGCTTTGAAATATAAAGGAAGTTAAATTTTGAAACAACCAAAAACTTCATATTTCCTATTTGCTAGATTGGGAGATAATCAATGGTGACTGATTCGAACTTGAGTATACAAATGAATGACCTCCAAATTCAAGCTTGCCTCAGGATTCAGGATATTATCCGATTCGTATCCATAAAAAGGAATTTGGAAACCATTTTAGTTTTCCATCAAGTCATTGTTTCTCTGAAAACTCGAACTTGTAGTCTTGTGCTTCAGTGACTGCAAAACCCAAGATCTTAATCATTGTACTATGCATAGACCCCCTCAGGAATTAGAACGCATTGACCAGAAAATAAAAGGAATGGAAGGTGGTTTAATTCACAAACGTGGATTTTTTCTCTTATACCCCCCTAAAGTGCAAGAACTCGTCTGGGCCAAACCGTTATATGTACAGTAGAAAACACCAAAAAAGCCAAAAAAAAGCTCTCAAAACAACAAGAGGCAAACCTTAATGTATTCGATCCCTAGTATACAACAAAATCGAGAGCCACCACCAAGCTGAACCCTGTGCGACAAGTTTTTATCATATATGGTGACCTATTACGGGGCAAATGGAAAGGATGGTTTCTTGATGTTTGGTTTCTTCTTTCTCCATAGAAACTTTCTCCACAAATTTACACCTCCCCTTTTCTTGCTAGGTACAATGGCCAAAGAATTAGTTGCAAAACCATCATCCTGGTGTTTAATTCCATTCAAAACGAGTGTCTTCTCAAGAGGCTCGATCACCTTCTTGGAAATGACGGTGGAACTGGTATTGCTATCGCTTTCTTTGCACTTGACTGATTTGGTGTCCTTCACTTTATCGGTGTCCTCTGCTAGCATCTGATCTAGCAAAGAGGACCTCTGGATCAGTACCTTGTTCTTGGGTGTCAAGGCTGTGCTTGTGGAAGTGGTGACAGAGATCGTATTTGTGTCAGTGGATGTAGAGATGACCTTGTCAAACAGGGCTGCTTCGCTTGGCGAAGCCAATGCCTTTAACTGCTTCCCTAGGTTTAGAATTGTCTCCTGGCACTCAGCCAACTTTTCTGAAGCAGCCGTTATCTCCCAATCCTGCAAGATTTAGGAAGCCCTTGGTTCAACAATGAGATATGTGTACATGTAATTTAGAGAATTTATACGTAACAAACATCAGATACACAAATAATATAAGTAGAATAGAAGATAGCACATAATTGGAATGAATAATTGTTCAGATATTCTAGCTATTCCTTCTGCCTTTTGGGAGAACGAGAATGTACTGCATATTAACAGAAAAAATCACTTTCTGTTCTTTTCACTGATACTAAAAAGGTCAGGTGGTTTTGGCAAAGTTCAGCAGTTTTGCATGAAGTAGAAGCTTACAGATTTCAAATAATGTAAGCCGAGACCTTTTCTGTTGCATTAGACAATGACCCTTCAATGTAAATCCCAACGGCTTAACATTTCGTATTCTTCATGGGAATCATAACTATACACAGAACTTCATCCAAACCCAGGAAAATGAGCTGAAGTTAATTTTCAGGTAAAGCAGAAGATCAAATGCCTCATTTCTCCAAGAGAAGGGTTGATAGGATTCAACTGACCCCATATGCAAATTGACTTCCGCGAACTTGGGAAAAATCTAGTATTTTGTTAGAGTTGAAAGTACAATTCTTAAGGAGTTGTATGTTCTCTATGCCAAGCAGTACTGCCATTCTCTACGAGATTTTATAACTTACCAAAGAAGTTAAATATAAAGGCAATCTTTATTTGTCTATATGTAAATAAATAAATAAAAGCTCTGTAAAAAAATGCTTAAACTGCATTAGCAAATGAAAATAATTTGTATACACAAGGTGGCATGATATGAACTTACAGTCCGGAGTTGGCTCTCATCCTGATGGAGTTCAGAGTTCGGGATTTCATTTTTCGTCATACTGAAAATAAAAAATTTCAGATAAATGAGATTTCTCAATAATGCAGGTAAATTGTTTTATTATTATTATTATTATTATTATTACTATTAATATTAATATTTTTTTTAAGAATCAGCCAATTTTTTGAGGAAAAATTACAAGTTAGACAACTTTTTGGGTCATGAAGAGTACGGCATCCTAAAATGCAGGATAACTATTTAATTCTATCTAGCATGTATTATGTTAACTTCATCTACTGTTGTGGGCCTACTTTTATCTTCAAAAGAAGGAAGTCATTTAAAAATAAAATCCGATACCTTTCTAGTTGGATCTGTAGTTCTAGACATGTGGCTTCCAATTCTTCACAGCAACTCTTCTTGTTCTCAAGTTCCATTTCCAAGGTAGATAATTTTTGGTGAGCCTTATTTAATTCAACTTTGGCCTCTGTAAGCTGTGTATCAACATCTTCTTTCATCAACTTATGGTTTTCAATTTGGCTCTCAAACATTGCCTTCAAACCTCTCAAAGTTTCTAAATCTGTTTGCAAGCTCTCAATGGTTTTCTCTGATTCCTTAAGTTGATTCATCAAGGACTCGCTCTTATCAGAAGCTAACTGGAGTCTCGCTTCCAAGTCTCTCTTTGCAGAGTCAATATTAGTCAACTCCTCTCCTATCTTTCTATTTTCGTCTCTGATAGTAGATTGATGACATTCATCCTTCTTCTCAAAGTAGTTGTGATGTCCATTTGAAGCAACAACCTCTGCTTCATACTCACTCCGTGATTCATCCCAATCAAAATGCTTCTTAACTGCATCTCTCATGCTTGAAACATCTTGGATGGAAAAGCAGTGGTTCATAATCCAGTCCAAAGCAGTAACTAATTCTTGGGCAAACATGTTCACATCAGATTTTCCATTCAAAAGATCATAACAAGCATGGACAAATTCCTGTAATACAGCACATAGTTCAGACGTTTTCCACTGCAAAACACGGACCATGTAGCCTGGAGGTGTTTCTGTATTCTTAAATGGAAAAAAATCCCCATCCTTTCTGGTCAAGGTCTCTGAGTTACCATAATCAGCATATGAGAAAGCGATCCCTTCAATAAGCTCAATAATCTTGCAGAGTGATTTGCCGAGATCTGACTGGACTTGCTGATGGCTCTTATCCATCGACAAGGCCTCAGCTTCAATAACTCCACCTGGTGAATCAGTCACTGAATACATAGATTTCCATGAGATGTATCCACCAACATGAGGGGAGTTTAATCCATTTGAATGTGTTGAGCTTTGCCTTGTATCAACATATTCTGCAGGGCTTGCATGATTTATATTTGCCAGAGCTATTCTAACATCCTCCAGTATTTCACAAGGTTTTCTTTGTGTGACACGATTTTGCTCCAACACGACTTTCAGAATGTCGTGTAGCCAACCGGAAGCTTTGTCTTTAGACTTGATCACCTGGTTTGATACCCCAGAGCGAGATTCTGATACTGGAATTATCTCATGACCAATTGCATTAACATTGTCAGAAGAAGCATGAGGACTTTCGAGCTGCTTATCAACTGAGACTATTGCAAGTCTTTCCATTTCAGCAAAGTCATCCATCAGGGATATATCTGAAACTCCTATGGTTCTGTTTGTTGGTGACCCTTTTTGCTTTCCCTGTTTGAAGTGCTCCATTTCTGAAATCAAAGCAGAAGCCCAAGATTCAGCAGAACTAACCTTATCATCACTGGCAATCTCAGACATTGAGGCCAGAGAGAGCTCCTGTGGCATATGCACGCTCCTCGATCGCTCTAAGGTTATCTGTCCTTTTGGCAACTCATCAAAAAGTGACTCAACCTGTGATAATTTGGAAGCTGTGCGAGCATACATGGTTCTCGATACTTGGAGCTCATTTGTTTTTTTATCAAGGGCTTCTTTAAGAGTCTTGTTTTCTTCTTCCATGGCACATAACTGCTCAGTCAGAAAGTTGATCTTTTTGCTGGGAGATTCAGCAGAGTTTCCAACAGCTGAGTCAACCACTAAACCAATAGGACTACAATTTGACCTTCTCCTGCTCACTTCAACTGAATCTCTTCCAAGGATTTCTACTTCACTTTTCATTTTAGCCAAGGCAGCAGGGCCAGGCAACCGCTTGCGGACTAGGAGACGCAGCCTCTGACATTCTGCTTCTAACTTTGCAATTCTTTTCACGCTCTCTAAGTGTTGCTTGTGAGATGAATCAGCTGTTCTGCGGTTAAACTCTCTTTCCTCATTTCGGATCTCAAGCTCCTTATCTAGCACGCGTACTTCATACTTGAGAGAAGCACTATCTTTTTCTGTGGACTCTAACCTACCCATCAGAGCAATAAAATCTGCCTCCACCTGAGCCTTTTGCTTACTTAAATCTTCAACCAACCTTTCTTTTTCTAAGAAAGCCTTACTTAGATTAGCCTTCTCAATACCTATTTTCGCAAGCATTTTACCAGTGTCTGCCAGCTTCTCTTCCAAAATCATTTGGGACTTTTCAAACTCATTGGATGTCTTCATCACAGCATCATGAATCCTTCGCTCCTGCTCTTCTCGAACGAAACGTAGCTGCTGCATACACTCCTTGAGGGCTGCATCCAGATGAGTCAATCTTTCTTCTCCAGCAGCTCTTTGCTGTAAGGCTTCATCTAATTCTTGCTTTAGAGACAGTGCTTTTGCTTCTGCTTTCTCTTGGACTATTAACAATCAACAATCATAGAGCATACAAGGTTAAGAAGACCTTTGACAATGTGAATTGATAAATGGGGCATAAGAACCTTGCCACTAAAGTACTGAGACGTAATAATATTTGGTAATTTACCTGCCATGGCTTCCATTGCCAGCTTGGCTTGTTTCTTTGCAAGATCATCTTTGGCATTACACTCAGACAGGGCATATGAAAGCCTCTCACTCAAAATTTTCAGATCATTCTCCAATTCTGCCTTATTATCCAAGAGTGTCTGTATCTGGAACATCCAAATTTGTTAGTAATCATCCAAAATTTAAATCATTTCCAAAAATAAATGTGATTTATTTGTCGAACTTCCAGCAAGCAAGGACTTGCCAAGCTGATTTATCTCTCTTCTGTGACCAGTTTTAAAGTTTCCATGCACGTTTCTACACACTAAACCTAGAGAGAACTCACTTGATTGACCTCAATAAATCACTAAACACCATAACACAAGAGTAATTATTTCTAGTTTTACACAGAAGAGTCCCATTGGAGTAGAAAATCCCTTCCATGACAGGCTTTATGGATTGAAGTGAATCATGGTTCAGTACGCGGAATTGAGATCAGAATTAGTAAGCAGGTGACTCTCCTCAAAGAGAGTGATCAACTCTTCCCTCCATATCCCATCCCTATCAGAAAAATAAAATAGGGGAACTAATAACCATGTTGATTTGTCATTGACTATCACTTGGAATACATTTCTTCAAACATCACAGACAGCAAATATTTTGAATTTTTGGTTTGGGAACATTGTTTCAACTGTTCTTTCAAGTCATTTAGTAAATCAGGATAATGTCTAGATTTTTCAAGCTAGCACAATGAAGGATTTCAAAGTCAAGTCTCCACTAGCATACGAGGAGAATTCTTATCACCTAGGCAGGATGACATCCCCACTGCCTTAACTAAACTTTTGAAAAAGGCATTACCAAACCAATCTGGATTAATTGTGGACCAAACGTCGAGGCTGGTTTATTTGACGGTGAACTTCAATAGAACATTGCAACAAGTTTTAATTGTCAGAGTCACCGCAGTTATCAAATGAAATCAACCAAGAATAAACTACAGTGAACAGTGAAGGCTGACTCCTGTAAATCAGAAAAGCAGCGATTTGTGTTCTTGTATATGACATGCAAAGACAATTAGACCAGCAAAATCTGATCTTTAAACAAGCAAAATAATTTGGTTATCTGATCAAAATCAGGCACAAGAAAAAAGGTGATCTTTTTAGTGTATATTTGAGGGGAAATTGATTGGGGTTTTTCAAGAATAATTGAGACTTCTGCTCACAAAGAACATACATTGTGGGATCAAAGAATAAAAAGTTGCATTAACAGATGATTCTAATAGATTGCATTAATATACAGAATTGAATAGGAGTCCCAGAATTTCAGTGATTTACCTCTTCTTCTTTTGAAGAAGGTTCAACTTTAGGATCAGTTGCAGCAACAATCTTGTCTGTAGATTTCTTCCTCCACAGCCATGTTTTATGGTCCATGACTTCACTCACTACAGCCAGCACTTCAAATCACTAGAAGTCTTCATGAACTGCAGCAAATAAAAACAAGATTAAGAACCATCAAACACCCCCTTTATCTTATATAATACAGACTAGAGCATGTAAAGAAAACAAGATTTTCCTACCATTAAAAACATTTAACATGCATGGATCATTAAACCATGAAATGTCGACATCTTGATCGATGCACAGAAAACTTGATCAGATTTTCTTGAATAAAAATTGAGCTCAAAACTAGAAAGAAAAGAAGCTCTGGATAAAGAGAAGAGAATGCAAGACAGAAACACAATTGATATCACAACGTGCAATGCTTATGATCCTGCCGACAAATATAATAAACGAAGGGGAGCCCTCAAAGAAGAAGAGAAAGATAAAGAGAGAGAAATTAAGACAACACTGTCTCACTGTAAGTCTGTAAATTGGAAAAATAACGTCCGTACTGTAGACAGAAATAAAGACTCTGTGAACATTTGTGTACGTGTGTCTGCAAGGACACTGTACCTTGGCTTTCCTAAAGAAAAGTCAAAGTACTTATAAGTTTTATTTGTGGATTTTGTCTGGGCTATATCACTAATTATTTTATTTTTTTTAATTTTGAATTAAACTAAATTTAATCTTGAATTT
>Ga0325411_1000723_pt1 | contig 35187 bp, 24 predicted proteins | sample PopdelMetagenome_13_FD_206181 | JGI IMG/M metagenome (GOLD analysis project Ga0325411, IMG submission 206181) | Populus deltoides microbial communities from Bellville, Georgia, United States - Xylem-PdIQD-R4 | ecosystem: Host-associated > Plants > Phyllosphere > Stem > Wood/Secondary xylem...
TAAAAGAAAGAAATAGAACTTTTAGGACCCAAAGAAAAATTCTTACATTGCTGCATAGACACCATGACCTTCACCAGGAAGAAATCCAAGGGCACGAACTGCTGGATGAGGATCCTGAACAAGACAGCCGCACCAATTTACTGCTCGTGTTGTACCATTACCATCCCTAATGTCTGTTCCAACAAGTAGATCAACTTCACCTCCCTAGCAAGCCATACAGAAAAGGGCATCAGATCAATTTACTTACATCAACATCAGAGATTATACCAAACAAGCTAAAATACTTCACAAACCAGACGAGAAATAATAGTTATAATAACATGTCAAACACAAGATAATGATACCTCTATCAGGTTTTAGGAGCATAAACTTACCTGCCGACAAATTGTAATTTTAAGCTTCCCATCACTGTCAACACAGTTCTCTAATGCTTGACATGCATTTTCTACGTCTTGGAAGCAACTAACTGGCTCTTTGTTGATTGCCAACAACATATCGCCTTGTTTTAATAGATTCTCAGTGTTAGATCCAGCCAAACAACCTTTAACACGCAAAACTTGTCGTCTCATTGGGTCTTTCTTTACAAGTCTCTACAGTAAAATATCAGTCAAGTTTTGATGTTCAGAATAATGATACAACGTTGTACTACAGCATTTTTCTGCAAAGCATGTTAAGTTCAAGAGAGCAGTTATCCAGGACAAAAACCAATTGAAAGACATTATATTATCAGAAACAATATTCTATTACCAGAAACAATATTCAATTAAAACAAGATTAAGATTGGAAAATGCTCACTCTCAAAAGCTCAAGTTTAAGACCATCACTTTCATGATTTTTATTGAAAGAATTTTCCATGAAAATGTTAACACACATTCATTTGCAAACAAAATAAAAGAAACATGAGAGAGTGGCAAGCTAAGATTGATATGCATTCTCTGGGCACAAGCAGAGATGAAAGAACAGAAATATTTTACTAGGAAGAAGACATACTTGGATCCATTCATCACCAAGACCAAAACCCCGGGCCTTTGAAAGCAATCTAGAGCAAAGTTCCACCTCTAAAGTCCTAACAAGTGGCATTGACCTTTTGACACCGTTTATGAGAATAGAAGCCCCATTTGCACCAGATATGATTTTGTCAAGTACTTGGCTAATCATGTAGATTGGGACACCTCGAACAAATTGATGATCCTTTGATGTAGTGTGACTAGATTTTGGCTGAAAATGAAGATTCAAGGTTATTACATACTATCATAATAAGGCAAATCATGACAAGTAGATTAGTGGTGAAAACCTTATTTGAAAAGCTCCCCCATATAGCCTGAACCTTTCCATGCTCATTACATAGCACACCAGTAAATGCATTACCAAAATCTGAAATACAGAACAAAATAAGACACTAAATCTAAATATAAACACGATCTTGGGAAATTCAAATTTATTCTCTTACCAGTGTCAAGCTCAATCACTTCCATATTTATTGCTCTATACCGTGGACGATCAGCATAGCCAAAATTTAATGCGACATAAGGGTTTGTCACAATTGATTTCCTAGACTTTGCTCGTTGATTTTTACTTAACCCGATCAGATATATTGGATCTCCACGACATAACGCAGGCTCTGTCTCAAAAAGCACAAGGATGATCGTTACAGTGAATAGCTTGGATCTACTTTCAGTTTACTTGGAGAGAGAAAATTGAAAGATCACTCACACTAACACAAATAAAATAGGCAAAAAAAGGCTGAGATTAAAGGATTCATCAATCCAAGACTAATTAAAGAAATGAACCAAGATTGAACATTCATGGATGTGACTCATTGTTTTCACTAACTAGCATGTTTCTATGGGCTCAAGCTTTTCCCAGCACTGCTACTCAGAATAGTAGTGGTATTGACTAACAAATACAAGGTAGCTGTCAGTTTTCAATGTTGTGGCTTGCATAAACAAGTCAAGCTTGAACTTGGACTTGGATCTAAATTGACCGAGGTAAGCTCAAGCTGAATCTCTAAAGAGATAAATTTGAGTTTCTTAACTCTCTGCAAAATTTGAACAAATAGTATTTGGCTCTACTTGACTTTTTTTGCAGTCTAATAGAAGCCCTCACCCTTGACCCTCCTCCCTCAACGATGAGAAGAATATGCCACTACTGAAAATCAAAGGTGAAAGCAAGCACCTAAATAAGGTAGAAGTTCAGAATTTAAAAAGAAAATAAGTTCTACGGGATCATATAATATCACCTGGGACTAAATACATAGAGCCAAACCTACCAGGAAGTAACTCAGCAGCACGAACCATAGAAGCACCAACAGCTCCCAGAGCAGAGGGATCATAACTAACAAGAGCATAATTGTAAACAGGATGAAGAAAGACAACCTGCAATGAAGTATAGGCAGTAATTGATATACCCTCAATGGTTTATAATAACTTCATGGCATTACTTCGAAAATGTTTACCTCCCCTGGAATCTCGATAGGAAAAGCAGCAAATGACAGCATCACATCACATGCAGATGTTTCAACGGTGTTCTTGTCAATAGCAACCAATCCCATGTCTTGAGAATGATGAACAACAACACCAGTCCCAGAAGAATGCACTGAATGGATGCCATCAAGCAAACATGATGGCGGCACATTGACCTGCAAGTATAAATATCTAATTTGATATCCAATTTCAGCATTCCTTGTCTCTTTTTTTATCAGCGAGATGTTCATAACAGACACTGATCAGATGATGACGTATCTTTGACTTGATAATTGAGAACATAAATCTGTTCAGACTTACACAGAATAAAGCATATCTAGAATCTGATTTCTAAATAAGAAAAATCACTAACAAACAGATAAATTCTCAGTAAAGAGACAAAGCACAGTAGTTTTGAAGGCTATGTCTAATTTCATTATTGTCATGTTATGTAGCAGCGTTATAGGAGAAAGTTCATAAAGCAATACCAGAAACAAATATGGAGGTTTCACAAGATGGTTGACTATAAGCCGAGGCATTTAGACAGCTGATTGGTGACAATAGGAAGATAAAACTTGTCACAGATTACCTCCAATGTTACAAGAGTGGGCTCCACCACACATTCCGCAAATGAAGCATTAGTTGCTGCTGCTATTGCACCTTCATAGCCATTCGAAACTGTAATTTCTGTGGTACCTGGAGTCTCCAATTTCATTTCTCCAATTTCAAGCAAGGAACGGTCAGCAACTGCAATTTCATCAGAGGACAAGTTCCCCTGTACCTGTTGCTTATTAGTTTTAACATCACACTCATCCCTGGAATGGGCCTCCTCAGAAATATGTTCATAACCGGCTTCCGTTCTCATAATATCATGTGCCAACTCCTGGTTGTTAGCTTGATCCGTACCTTCAGCAGGAGTTGATTCACTATTCAATGAAGATGCTTGGCTGTTTAGACCTTGAGTGACATTGCTACTACAAGGTGATAACTGCAGGGTGGTCGGTTGAATAGCAGGCCTTGCCATCCATAAACCAGAACTATCATCCCGTGTGTATATCTTCGGAGCATTGTACCATTCATGGCGATCAATTGTGACCAGGGTAGACTGCGGCCATCACAAGAGTTAAGAAAAAAAATTCCAACATCCTAAATTTGTTAATCAAAATAAAAGTAGTGTGCACTTGCAGAGAGATTATCATTCACAATTCTATTCTAAATATCAGATATTTTCACTTCCCATGGTGCTTTAAACACAATTTTCAAATTTATTGATTTATGGAAATGAATGGTAAGTCTTTCATTTTCATGGAATATGGTACAATTTACAAGAATCGATTCATCAAAGATTAGATATCTTAAACCTACACAACCAAAAAACAAAAAAAAAAACAAAAAACAGTGCAGGCAATGTCATGCTGCACATCAGCACATTTAACGCATTACCTTTCTTCGATGGCGATCCCTGTAGCTTATATACTCCAATGGCACTCTATCACCCCTACATAGCTTAGACAGAACAGAGATTACATCTTCAAGTTGTGATATCTCATCATCGGCAAACTTCTTAATGATGGCATGACGAGGAATGCCAGCCCTAGATAGCATGTATCTGCAAAATGTACAAATTCTTATCATGTAAAAAGAAATGGCCCCTTTGCTATTACATGGTTTCCTTAAAAACAAGCATCAAAGAGTCATCACACAGTTTTCCTTCTCCCTAAAAGCCCATCAAATTACTCAACAAAAACACTTCTATTTTGCCTTGAATTTGTCAATTTCATTCAGGGAAACAAAAAAATACAGGAGATGATTCATGGAATTCGTAAACTCAATCAAATTAAAAAAAAAAAAACACAGATATCTTGATTAAACTGACCCGGGGTCCGAAACATATACAAGACCACATTGGAAGCAGAAGTTTCTGGCCTGATTCAATTACAAAGTTGCACGCGTTAAAATGATGAAAATGATGAGCAAGAGCACATAGTTCAAACACAATAAAAAGAACTGCAAACACTTTTAGTTGCTTCACAAACAATGCTAACTGAAATAAATAAATGATTAATAGATGAATAAACCCAACCAACCTGTTGATAAGACAAACGGTGTATCACTGCACCACTTACTTCTAAGAAGCAGTCAGGAGTTATCGAGTGCAAATCCTGAACCTGCAGCATAGGCGCATAAGCATACTAGTTTTTCTCCATACACCTAAGCAACATGGAATACAAGTGATCCCAGGAGAGCAATATGACCATGTACCTACACCAGGATAGACTTGGACATGAATCTATCAAGGACGGACATTGATAGAACATATGGACACAATACAATACAAACACAAACTTAGAATATTAGAAAATGTACTAGATAAAGTAAATTCACACATTAGTGGAGAAGTCCAAAACACTAAATGGATTACAAAATTACCTATTGCTATACCTTTGATGCCATCTATTTCACTCTCTCGTTTCTAACAGTTATCTCCATAGGCCTCGGAGAAGCACTTAAAAAACTGATTTAATTGGTGATACTTTATTTCGGAGATTGTTACATGTTTGGTGTGCCAACTTTTTGATTTTATCTATTTGAGTGTTACTGCTTTTATTTTTGTTATTTAAGCATGTGTACCTTCTATTTGTTTTCTAATCAAGTGCTTCTATTAGATCTGTTAAATATATATAACATGGAAATTGACATCTGACATCTTGACGTGTTCACCAAGTGTGCGTGAATTTTTCCATTTATTTCTAATTGAATCTTTTAACTTTTATTTCTAAGCCAATGCACAACTTTTAATACAGGTATGGTTTCTAAGCAAACCAATGTGTTTCACCATTAGACGAAGGCCAGTCCAGATAATGAGTAGTTATACTAGAAAGCAACTGCTTACAGCATATTTTCCAATGAAATTAAAGGCAATGGGAAATTTTACTTGATTATTAACAAAATCAAATTATGTCCAGAGTAAGTTTTACCACTATATTAACGGTTAATGATGTGCCACCCCTTTCAATCTGTAATTCGATCTTTTTGTCAACACTGTCATCAAGCAATGCCTCCAATTTTAAAAACTGAGTAGTCACCTGCAATAAAGACATTTGTCAAAAACAAAAATCAACATATCAATCACTACAGGAGATGTAGATAAAAAGAGATTCTCTATTTCAGTAGTATCATCTTCTACATGATCCCAGTCAAAATCCTTTGGATACATGAGAAATGGAAAAGTCAAGTAAAGCACGTTAAGAACTCCCACCAGTGATTTTAAAGCCTAAGCTGGACCTGCCCATTTGACTATTAAGGGTTAACCATGGTGTTTTGGATTGCATGTAAATCAACTAACCAAGATGCTACCTTTGGTTTAACCTAGTCTTTGGACAATTCCCAAACAATAGAAAGTTGTCCTGACCTAAAAATGATAAATAAGTGCAGCCTCTGAATGTTGACTAGGTAAATGTATGGTAGAGAAGTCTGATTCTCATGCATAGACAAGTGTGTTAAAGAAAAAAAGGGGGGGAAGCATATATAAATCTCATATCTAAAGAAGGAAAGAAGAGGACATACAGGGAAAACAAAATAGACAATAAAAGACAAGAAAAAACAGAGAAAATACTATCATGTTCTTGTATATATAATGGCAAGTCAGCTATAAAATCAATGTAGAGATTTACATGCAATGCATCAAGATTATTCATTGCAATGGATCAAGATTCAGTGGTCTGAGATTGAATGCATAACTTACTTCCCCATTCACACGCACAAGCACATCCCCTGACTCCAATTGCTTATCAGCTGGCCCACATGGCACCTGAAGAAGTTCATGATATTAGGAATGATAAAGATAGTTCTTTGACAATCTTCAATTAAAAAACACAAAAATGTGCTCACCACAGAGTCAACAACCAACATTCCAGTTTCACCTGGTGCAGAGGCTTGCCGCACCATCTAAACAAGACAGCAGAATGAGCCACCCGCCATTATTCTTAACAATTCTATGCAAGGAAGAAATACCTGCTCTGTTTCATTCGGAAGACCAAGCCGGCGTGTCTCATCAAATCCTTTATGGAGAAACGTTACCTATATCATGAATAGCTAAACTCACGTGAAATTATAAGGAAAAGAAAAATCCATATTGTAAATCAACATACAAATAGGATAAAAAAGCAAAGCATCCATATTGCTAAAACCAAAAGGTGGGATGATAAATTTATTACCATTGCAGGGGACCAAAACATTTTATTGAAAACTATTTTCAAGACTTTTTAAGACATTAGCTTAGTTTTTATTTGATAAAACAGAATGAAGGACTACAGAGCAAGGGGGCTAATGTTTTCATCTTCCAACAAAGTATAGTTTTACTGCCAAATATGATCTTTTCCACGTAGTTAGCATTAAAAGAAATCTGGCCTAATGTCAAATGCAAAATTTCCATCTATGTTCTAGCATAATGCAGTATAATACTTGAAGCCTTCAAGAAGCATGAAAGTGACATCAACTACAGACCTGAAGGGTGCCACGAGGTATAGAAACTGCTTCCCATTTGTTTTTACAAGCATCTTTGGACTTCTGGAGAAATGTCAATGCCCTAACAACCTGCAGATCAAGTAATTATGTGATTCAGTGCCCAGGAAACACATAATTTTATTCAAAATCAGGTGCTTATGTAAAATTAAAGGCTTCATATATTGCAAACCAAAGTAACAAAGAATGGAAGACTTGAATTTTCATTAGACACCCTGCTGCATGAGTTACCATCCATTTCAGATGAAAACTTAAACAGACCATAATGCATTAAGCCATTAAATAATAACATACTCTCTCTAAATGTAAATAGAAGGCTGATGAAGATGATACACTGCCCCCCGCGTTCAAGGCCACAGCCCTCCCTTGCTTATCAATCACCGGGGAACCACTAGAACCACGCTTAGTTCCGGAGGCCGCCTGAAATTAAAGTGAAACAAATATTAAAGAACAGTTTATTAAATGGTTTATTTGGAGAAGTTTTATTGCACATAAAGAACCAATTGACTGTTTGGAATCTGCTACTCATAAGATTTAGGCTTATCCCTCAGAGTCATAACCTTGTATAAGGATCTTAGAGTAGGGACTAGTAGGTGGTTCAGTTACTACCTGTGATGGTACCAAACTGCTTGAACCAGGGAATATTCGTCGGAGTAGATAACAAGCTCACACTGAGCTGGACATTAGAAGTATCACTGCATATGTTTTAATTTTATATTTTTTATGTATAAAGGCAATTTGAAATAACAAAAGAAAAAAAATGGCTGTCAACAATAAACAGCAAGATATGGATCTTTCAGTGGTTACAACCACTGAATAAATCTTCCATGCAACTATAAGGAAAGGAGAAAGGGATATGCCAAACTAGGGCAGTAAGAAACCATTAAATGAAACCTAAATCAGTTCAGACTTCATCTTTAAAAGGCACCAATGTCAAAGTGTCAAACTAATAATAAAAGGAAAATGAATTATCGATTCTGAATTCAAAATGATTCAAGCCATAGATAACTGTTTGCCTAAGATTGCCAGCATGATGAATTAAACTACTTACTTGCATGTAGAAGGTATTGAAGTCATTATAACCATCTCTGCACCAAACAATAGTCATTGTTAATCTTTATGATTAAGCATCTACAGGTCGGTTGACTGAGTTTCCAAATATCATGGACTAGTTAACACTATGATACTAACTTATTGTTCAAGTATAGTTTGAAGAGATAAGATGTGCCAAATAAAACCATAGAAGTAAAGCTAGAAAATTTAACATCACTCCACTTGCAATTCAGAAATAAATACTTTATGGAACATTCCAAGGGCGAGCTTATAACCAATTCATCTAGTTAGCTGTTACTATTATGTGGGGATGCGTGACCTTTTTCCTTGCAAACACATACATGATTTATTACCCACGTACAGTTATAACTTTCTGGAGATACATATTAGCTTAAAAAAATCACGCAACATGATAAATCACACAAAATCCCTATAATCATCACTCATAGATAGCATGATGGACAATGAAGTCATCTACATATAATAACAACTTGCAACTTTTAGCAAGGGATTCAAGCAAAAGATTAGTGAAGTTGCTATACCTTCTATAAGTAGGTGCATTTCGATCCAAACGAGCAAGGGTACCGGCCAAAATGGAAACCTATGAAATTGATGTTACCAGCACTAATTAGAAACTAATAACTTGACTCTCAAAACCTAAATAAGTACTAAAACCCCAACCAACTAGCAAATTTAAAGGTGCAAATTCTCATATACAAGTTTTGGTAAACAAAAAAATAACAAAATGAGAAGTAATGACTACCTTCTCGCAGCTATCATTGCCGATAACTCTGATTTCAAGCCCAACAGAAGCAGCTTCTGGGGCAAGAGGAATCTCCTCATACTTGTGAAATTGTATTGCACTAGGATCATAACGAAAGAATCCAAAATCATGAACCTGATAGAAATTGGAGAAACATAGTATATTAGTGTAACTCATGTTATGCAAAACTAAACAAACCCCATTTTTGTAGTCTTTACAATATGCAAATAAAATACAAAAAATAAAAACTCACAGGGTCTCTGTAAATCGGATACACTGGAATTTCTTCATTGTTGACAAATATAGCCTGGGCAACTACAGGGCCTACAACACCACAACCATCATAATTGAAAAAAAATTTAAAAAAATAATAATAATAATAATTAGGATTTACATTCCAAAAACAAATAATTAAACAAGTAATTCATATAGATTATCAAAAGTATATTTAAGAAAATAAACTCAAAACAAAAATTGAAAAGGCAAAAATGTAAATTCATAATGCAAAATGTTTTCCTCGTTAAGCATTCTGTCACGTTCCCCAAACAACCAACCTCATCAACGAATAATCGACGAGAGAAAATTGCAATCACAAAACCACAGATTTTTAACCAAAAAGAAAAATAACACAAATATCAAGGGCAATAAAGTAAATCCATTTCAATCATTCGCATAATACCAATCTTACCCTTTTTCCCGCGTTTTTTTTAATAACCAAAAATAAAGAAAAGCAAAAAGAATTCAACGATCAACAAGCACAATCACAACAAGAAGAATGATCGAGTAGTGATAGTAGAAATTACCAGGCTTGACGACATGTCGGTTAGTGAGAATGATACCGCGATTCTTATCAACAACAAACCCAGTGGCGGACCCCGAGGAAGGAAGTTCGGTGTCGAAGGAGCGACACGCGGTGGTTTGCAAAACCACCACAGCGGGGACCACCTTGTTGATGGCGTCTCTCCAGTCGTCGGTTATGACTTCCTTCTCTGGTGGCAACTCACTATCTAACTCAACCTGATCAGTCGATTCCTGGCTTCGTAAGTCCATGGATTCCATCTCTGACTCTAATATCTCTCGCGAATTTGAGTCTTCCATTCTTAAAATTGGAAATGGGATTGGAAGAGGAGCTGATTGACTTGGCCTCCCTTTTAAGTCGTTACGGGAGCAGGTACAGTTTTGGAATTTGCAATTTGTCTTTTTTTTTATGGCAAAGTGTTGGTGGTTTTGATGATAAATACGATGTCAATGTCGTGTAAAAGAAGAGCAGTTTATTTAACCCTCTCTGCTGCGGGTAATAATTTTTAAAAAAACAATAATGATTATGGATGTAACTTTTCAGAAAACTCACTTTTTAAAATTTTATTTTGTTTATTTACTATTAAAAAAATTAATTAATAAAAAATATTTTTCATTCAAATAAAAATTTGACTTGATTTTCAGAAAAGTTTTTTCCTAAAAAATTTAGGTAGAAAATATTTTTCAGAAATTATAAAAAATTTAAAAATATCATATTATTTACTGATTATATCAAATTTGATTCTCAAACTTTTGATTGTTATATATATTTTATTTTGAATATTTATTTTTCAATTTCATCTTTTAAAATTTAATTTTTATATTAACTTTTGTCCTTATTTTTATAATTGTTATTTGCTTTTTCCTTATCTTTTTTTTATTGAAATTTTTTATGTATCAAATTTGGTCATCATTCTTTTAATTATTACTTATTTTATTTGAAATAATTTATGAAATGTCAATTATTATTATTTTAATTTCTTCATCTTTTATTTTTTTTATTTTTTAGATTTGATCTCTATTATTTTGATTATTATTTATTTTATTTGAGATAATTTATGAAATTATATTTTTTTCAACTTCATTCTCATTCAACTTTTTAATTTATAAGATTTATTCCTCATTATTTTAATAAACTTGGGAAAAATAAAACATTAATAAGTTATTTTCCAACTCATTTTCCATGACATAACCAAATACTGGAAAGTGTTTTCCAATTTATTTTTCATTACACTGTCAAACATCAGAAAATAATTCACTTTCTCAGAATTCACTTTCCAACAGAAAACTACTTTCCAGCAAACAAACAGGTATAAATTATTTTAATATAAAAAATTTAAAGTATAAATTTAAAAATCTATACAAATATCTTGTTAAATAAATTAGTAACTGTTTATGTAAATAAACATGGAAAAATTGTAAATAATAACAAAAAAATAATAAAATTAAAAATAAATATAGATGAAGATAAAGATATTCAATTAAACAATTATTCTACCAAACAAAATTAGATATTCATCTAATTGTGTTTATTGAACTTGTTTATTAAAATCAATAAAAGATAAATCCACTACCTAAAAAACTCATGATTTAAAAAATAAACACAAATAAAATTGATTAAATAAACTCATGCCCTAAGATAATATTATACAATGTCAAACACATCAGCAATATTATTTAAAAATGAATATTCTTTTTATTTAAAAAAAAGTTCATTTATATAAAACCAAAAAATAAATCTAAATGAATTAGCATAACATTTTAAAAAATCAAACACAAACAAAACAACTCTAAAAATACTTATATTAAAAAATAGCACGCAAAAACCCGTTATTTGAATTATAAGACTGGTATAAACTCATAGAAAACAAGTGCAAAGCGATAAGATCTTATGAGGTCAAATCTCCAACAAATCAAATATTGAAAGATGAAATCAAGAAAAAAAATCAATTACACAAAAGGATTTAAAAAATTAGAGTGAAAAAAATATATTAGAGTGTAAATAAAAATTTGATTTGATATGCACTCTGTAGTGAGTTGTGATTTTTCTTTTTTAAAAAAACTCTTGAATATATACACTATTTTGATATGTTTTTTTTTTTACATAATAAAAATTATAAATTAAAATAAAAATTTTATCCACACATCTAATAATCATCTATGTAAATAAATAAATAAATAAAAATAGTTAACAATAACTAAAAGAGAAACTGAAAAAATTAAGAGATGAACATAGATCAAAATATTTGATCTTACAAAATAAGATATTTATTTATTTGTGTCCACTAAATTTGTTCATTAAAATAAATAAAAAATAATAGAAATAAAAATCAGTGTTATTAAACCCGGACCGGCCCAGCGGGTCGACCCGGGGGCTGGACCAGTCAAGGTTTGTCAAAAGACCGGTCAGTGCAACGACTCGGTCAAACCCGGTCGACCTAGCGGGTCAACCCTTAACCCGGGTGAGAACTGGCCAAGACCTGGTTTTTTTTTTTTTCAAATGTGAGATTTGAAACCCATTAGTATATATACACTATATTCCCAAGAAAAAAGATATGTTTTTTCAATGTGGGATAAAAAACTTTTTAGTTTAAATACTTCAACTTAAAAGAATAACATAGTATCTTTTTAATGTGGGATTTGAAACCCATTGGTATATATACTCAATATTCACAAGAAAAAAACTATGTTTTTTCAATGTGGATTTGAAACCCGTTAGTATATATATATACTGTTTCCAAGAAAAAAACTATCTTTTTTCAATGTGGGATTGCAAACTCATTAGTATTAATACTCTATGTTCCCAAGAAAAAAGTTATGTTTTTTTAATGTGGCATTTGAAACACATTAGTATATATACTCTATGTTCATAAGAAAAAAACTATATTTTTTCAATGTGGGACAAAAAACTTTTTTGGTTTAAATACTTCAACTTAAAAGCTTAACATAATATCTTTTTAATGTGGGATAAAATATTTTTTAAACTTCATTATTTACAATATGTATAGCTTATATTTACATGAATTGTTTTCTTAATTTTTTCATATAAATATTAAAAATTTAATTTTTTTAATTTTTTTGAGTTGATCCGGGTTGACCCGAGTTGACCCAGGTCGACCTATGAAACCCGGGACCCGGCCCCTTGGCCGGGTCAACCCCCGGGCCGGGTTTAATAACTATGATAAAAATACATATAAAACATAATGATTAAAAGAAATATGCATTGCCGAACATATAATAAATATTATTTCAAAATAATAATTTTTATTACAAAACAAAACCTACTTGTATAAAGTAAAATAAAAATAAAAAATCAGCAAAAATTAAACATAAAACAAAACAAGTTTTTTTAAAAAATAACATTTATCCAAAAACAGCTTGAAAAACTCGTGGTTTAGGTAATAAGATTAAGACAAACTAATATAAAAGAATATGAAGGTAACCACATAAAAATGCAAAATAAAAAGAGGAAAAAAAGAATTTCTAACCATATTAACAACTAAAACTTATGACCCATATTATTAAATTGGAAGCATGACAAATTAAAAAATTATGAAGCTCAATCCCAAATAAATAAAACACCAAATGATGTAACCGGGAAAAATATTAACCACATAAAATAATTTAATTAAAAAATAAGGGTGGAAACCGAAATAAAAAATAAATTTGAGGGCACTAAAAAATTAAATTGTAGGGTTAAATTAAAAAGAAAAAACAATTAACGAAAGAAAAAAAATTAAAAGAATGAAAGCTAAATTAAAAAATATATATAAACTTTGATTGAAGGATGAAATTGAATACTAATAAAATTTTAACAAAAGAATAAGGATAGAATTGAAGAAAACAATATATGACAAATTGTAAATTTAAGAACTAAATTGAAAAATTTTAAAACTTTTCTAAAAGAGCCAAAGACTAAAATAAGCACTCAAAAACACAAGGACTGAAATTGAAAAACAAAAAGAAAAGAGGACAAACATGTACTTTAACTGTGAAACCCTTGGAAATTTATAATTTAAATATGTAAATGTGTAAACATCAGACTGAAAGTGGTAATATTTCAATGAGTGATGGAAACCAAAATTAGAAATAATAGATAAATAATGATATTTAATAAAAGAGATGACCTTCGTAGAATGAATTTTGGTTTAGAATTCATAAGGACAGAGAAAGTAGTAACGTGTTTTGATGGATGAAATAATGAGAAAAATGACAAAATATTTTTTAGAAAATAAGTGAGGTAATAAAGAATACATTATAATAAATGATAGTACAATGAAAAGGGTAGGACTGAAGGTGCAAGCACCACTTAAAAATCAGTAATGTTATTTTGAAACGATAATAAGCCCGATAAATAAATAAATGTAGAAATCCTAAAATGAATACATTACAAAATAATTAAACGACCTTAAAGGTTTAGAATGATAATTGATATGATTTTTTTTGTGAAGATTAAACAAGAAAAATCTAGATTGTTTATGTAAAGTTATGAATTGACCAATTTTACATTAAGAAGCAGAGCTCCCAATCTAATCATCGGATCGGGATGAAATTTTGTATGAAGTCTATTAATATGTTTTCCTACCTTGGTTGAATATCTCATCCCAATCGGAGTTTGGTAAAGACTAGCGATTTAAACAAAAATAAACCAGATAGTTTACATGAAAAATAAAATAAAATACTTAAAAGCATGAAAGAGGGACAAAATTATAATTATGAAAAAAAAGGTGTCTATAAAACTGCAAAGAATCCACCATTTAAAAAAAAAGAAAAGAAAAGAAAAGAAAAGAAATAGAGAAAAGCAGATAAGGGGAGAGAGCTACAGATTTTGGAGAAAATCGCTCCGGTAGCTATATCTCTGGAATCCACCGTTGGATCATGCTGCTATTTGGATATGTTGTTCGCATTACACTCCTCTACTAACTGACCAGAGCGATTGGAAGGAACAGAATCCGGTTGACATAAATCATCATCTGGAATTTCATGGAAAACAAAAAGGAAACGCACTTGCAGGGCAATTTGGTCTCCGGCCGATTTCTCTCTCTTCCACTGTTGGATCATGCTCATTCTTGGATATATGGTGCGCCTAGATGTTACCTTCATTCTGGACGGTGGAGAACGAAAAATATTGCTCCAGCAAGGTTTCGTGCATGTTGAACAGTAGCTCGTCTATTTTCAAGTATGCTCGGGTTTCTTCAGATCTAGGGAGATTTAACCATTGGATCATTATGATTTTGAGATATATTATGCACAACTCTATGATATGTAGTCCGACCGTTGGGTTTGAAACAATAATTCGAGGTTGATGACTTATTGCCTTTTGAATATATTGCTAGTTTTGGCAAAATGTAGTAAGCTTGATTAAATACATGTTTTGATGAGATTAGAATTGTGTGGGTGTAGGTTTTATGGAAGATATAATGGTAAAATATGTTCTTGTTATTAGTATTATTATAGATTAATTGTGTATTCTTTATATGAGGGGAAGAATGATTATTGTTTAAGAATAGTAAGGAACATTGCTATATGAACATGTTGATTGAATAGAACATGTTGATTGAATAGAAAGCTAACTTGTTGGTTGTGTGGATATAAATGGGGTGGAACCATGAAGAAATTGAAATGAAAGAAATTTGGAAAATAAAACATATTTAAAGCTAGTCATAAGTGTTTTTAGCAAATGGTTAGTTAATGAAGGTTGTCATGGATCTCAATTAGTAGGGTGAAATTATTGTTGTGATAATGATCTGAGAATATTAATTATTAAGGTTTGCCGTTATGCTTAATCGCACGAGGAGAAAGCGAAAGAAAATGAATAGTTCATCATGTTGTTGTATTAATAATAATAATAATAGGAGAAATTTCAAAAGGAATGAGTTTTCTTATTTTGGTCTAATCTTGCTATATTGTAGAGGTAAGGAAATTGTTTGAATGTTTTACTTTAGAATTAGTTTGAATTTGTGATTTAATGATGTCAAATGACATTGGATGATGTTGATTTTGCATGAAAATAAGTTGGAAGTTGAAAAGGATTTCCAAGGAATGAAAATCCTCGTTGTCTAAAAATTTAGCTATAAAGAAGGGGCTATTGTGATTGTTGATTTTGAGCCTTAAAACAAAATAATTTGGAGTTGGTTTCTTCATAAAAGTTGTATCTCTATGTTTAGCCTTTCATAGAGATAAATCACGCCCAAAACTGAGTTTTACAACTTTAGTTATGATTAAGACACTAGATAGTGTTCTGGGTTGGTTAAGCTTAATTGATTGGAATTAGATAATTTTTAATCGTTGCTTGGAATTACTGTTGAGTGATGGTTTTGATAACAAAATTATAAGAATGAATATAAACATTAAAATGAGTAAGAGTATGAGATCTTAAAGAAAATTCCTTGTGATTAGTTTGAGAATACTTGTTGAATGAGAATTAAATGAAGATGTGATGTTGGTTGTATTATTGATAAAAATTAAATCCCTGGTGGTACAGGGAAAGCTGTGGGGACTGGACAATTGCATGGAGTGGCAGCATGTGCACCTATTCTAGGTAGGTGATTCATCGCCTTATTTTGTAATTATTAGTTTTTCTTAAATATTTGTGTTGTGTGTTTAATTGATGTTAAAAGAATGAAACAAATGAATAAGTTAAGTGATTATTACAAATGAGAATTATTGGTAATTTAAGAGAAATTACCAAAATTATTTGGCTAACAAAAGAGGTTAGCCGGGTGATGGGTAATTCGTATGGAATTACCGGATTGATTGTAGCAACCAAGATGGATTAGCTAGATTTCTTGGGTAATTCGTATGGAATTACCGGATTGATTGGCTAACAAGGAAGTTAACTGAATATTGGGTAATTCGTATGGAATTACCGGATTGATTGCCTAACAAGAGAGGTTAGCTGGATGATGGGTAATTCGTATGGAATTACCGGATTCATTGGCTAACAAGGTATGGAATTACCAGATTAATTGGCTAACAAAAGAGGTTAGCCGGATGCTAGGTAATACGTATGGAATTACCAGATTGACTTTGACAACTAAGATGGGTTAGCCAGCTTTCTTAGACAATTAAGAGAATTACCGGGTTTATTGGTTAACAAGAAAGTTAACTGGATATGGGGTAATTCATATGGAATTACAGGATTGATTGACTAACAAAAGAAGTTAGCTGGAGGCTGAGTAATTCGTATGGAATTACCAGATGTATTAGTAACCGTAGAAGGTTAACCAAAAGTGTGGGTAATTATATGAAATTACCAGAATTATTGGCAATCGAGATGAGTTAGCTGGATAGTTAAGTTTTGAAAAGATTATGTAAATTAATTGATTGAAGTTAGAAATAGTAAATTCTAAATGTTATGAGTAAAATAATTAATATATGATTAACATATTGAGTAAATTAATTAATGTGGTTATTGGGTAGATACAATGACTTGGAGATTGAAGGGGAATTGATAGATAATTGGTTACCATAGTGTTGGTGGCTAAGGATACATTACAATGATACTTAACACCATAATGATGATGGTTAAGGGCATAAATTGATACTTGGCACTATGATGAGGGTGACCAAAGTTATGTGAAGGATGTTTAGTGACCATAGTGTCGATAACTAAGATTGTGTGTAAATAATACTTGGCAACCGTGGTTACAATGCATATGATGTTAATAAGAAAAATAAAAGGGGTTCGGTACGAATGGAAGAATCAAATGGCATTGATTAGCCATCCAGGTTTGGATTGCTATTGGTATCGATGAAGTTTCATCGGTGCCAGTATTTCTTAAATTGATTAGTCTAGCCCAATATTAGAAGATTAATGATACTAATGAGATTTATTAGTTTCAGTGATTACCTTCTGGCAACAGATTCAGAAAAGGGAAAATATTGATTAGTTATTCCAAAAGAATGAGATAAACTAATAATACCAAGAGAGGAATATCTTGGTATCAAGTGAGAATTGATTTATAAAGAGATGGTGTTCGTAAACCGTTGAGTTGTGTTGAGATTTCCAAGATGGAATTATTCTTGGCAAATGAGATAGGATATTATATGGATATTGGTAATAGATGGAAAATATATGTTGTAAAAGAGTTTTATGCCTAATTTTATATACAAAAGAAATTTCGTAGAGATTATTGTCTGCCATTGTTATTGCTTGTTACTATCTTTTATATTTATGTGTACATGTTAATTTCTATTTTCAGGTCCATCAGGGTCGCGTCAAGGGTAATGCTAGTTTAGATATTCTTTGCTTTTGACTATGTAAATTATAAAACTTGAGATGTAATATTAATCCGTAAATTTGAATGTATGTCTTTACTCTAATGGTTTAAACTTTTAGTACCTATTTGACCATGCACATTTATAGTTGAAATTGAATCTTTCATTTGAACTATATTATATGATGTTATTGAATAAGATGTGTTGTGTTGATGATAATGAGTTGGGTGGAGATCCAGGATGATTGGGTCGTGATTTTGAGTTATGAGATGTGAGATATTAGAAGTGTAAACAGAGTATATGTCGATAACTTGGAACCTACTAGTATAGGGGAGACTCTGCCGAAATTTTGGTAGAAATTTTGGTGGAACCTGTATATCACAAAAAAAAAATTTACCTGAAAATTTTCAATATATCGCAAAAAAGAATGTAGAAAAACCAGGGTTGTTACATTAACTAGAAGAGAAAGAAAAGTAGGAAGAAGAAAGAAGAAACGACTGTCAACAACAAAGTGACAAACCACTGGTTTGCCACCGACACGCTCCACACCAGGAGGGAGAGCATTTGGCGATGCTTCCAGTGAAACGATAGAAGGCTATTTTCAAACAAACGGTGGCGTCGCATGCATCGTTGAAAGAGCATGGACCATATTTTGAAACCCGGCCAGGCGGTCGACCCAGGGCTGGAACCGGGCCGGGTTTAAGAAAAAATAGGGAAAGGCAAAACCCGGGGTGACCCAACGAGTTGACCCGCCAAGACCCTATTGCAACCCGTTGATTTTTGTTTTTTTACTAAAACAACGTCGTTTTGATTTTTAAAAAAATGGAATTAACCCAGGCGACTCGATGACTTGGTCAAAACCCAGAACCCGGGCCTTGGACCGGGCCGAGTTTAAAAATTATGGCATGGACACCACCAATGCTAGTGCGAGAAAATATGCACCAACAACTTTTTTGAATTTAATATTAAGAATAAATGTTAAATTACTAAAAATCCTTCTATAACCCTGAAAATAACAAATAAACCAATGTAAAAATATCTAAACACTCCTGAATGCATAGAAGCTATTTTTTCTTATCTAATGGCAAAGAAGTATTTTACTTATTTTAAAGTTTGTGCAAAGTCAAAAAACCCCTTGGCCAGCAGGTTTAAATTTCATTGACCTTGGGGGTAGAAGAATATTTTTACTGTACAAAATAATCTAAAAGGACAATAATACCCATGTTTAATCTTTTAATGACCATTGGGTCAGTGTGAAAGACCAAAATACCCCTATATCCCAACCTTCCAACTTTTTACTAAGGGGTATAAAGGTAAATTTATTGTATAAATCCATAATAAATTGTGTCTAATGCTATTCACCATGTGTTTTAGAGTTTTGTTAAATTATGGAGTCAATGGTTGTCAAATAAATGAATTTTAAAGTGAGAATTGATTGATTATTAAGAGGAAAGAAATTAAATAGCTATTGTTCATTAATTATTATTTTTGACAGATCAATCAGGATGAGAATATATGGTAGTTAAAGAAACTCGACCCAGCTTATGACTCGATTTAAGGCCTAGCTCATGAGTTAGGTAGAACAACATAAGGGTTATAAGTTGGTCTGGTCAACTTGCGGGTCAATGGGTTGACGCAAGTCTATTGGTTATTTCTTTAAAAAAAAAATTGTACTAGATAATGTCGTTTTGAATATTAAAAAAAAACTAAAATGGTATTATTTTGAATTTTTTTTTAAAAAATAATCAAATCTCATTTAAATTTTAACTAGATCATTAAATTCAGGTTAACCTATCAAGTAACTAGGGTTTATCCAAGACAACTACATGAATGGTCTCAAATAAAACTCAAGTTGATCAAGGCTCGGGTAACAAGTTAGCTTATCAAGCTCAAGTTAGGTTCGAGAGCATCAAAATATATTCCCCATTCACACTTGATGTTTTTGCAAAAATATATTTAAATTAAAATTAATATATATATATATATATATATATATATATATATATTCAGCATTAATATATCAAGATTATTTAAAAGATATCAATTAACAACACTTTTGAATATATTGTAACTATTTTACCCAACAGTGCTTAAATCATGTTTTAACGTTAAAGTTATTATTGTATATCTTTTTTTTTTTTTGATTTACATGAGGTGTCCGGGCTAGCTTACGCGCACCACGACTATTCCCCATGGCCCACTAGACATCCTGCAAGCCCAGGAGCAGGTAAGGCACCGCGGGGGTGACAGGCGTGCACATAGAGGTTCGAACCCGGGACGTGGGCGGAACAAGTTACACGATTGACCACAGCAGCTAGGCCCTCAAGTGCTATTATTGTATATCTTTATTTAACAAGTGGAAGCCCATTTCATGAAACAATTATTCTTTCTTCTTTTTGTAAATAGATGATAATTATAAGATTATTAATAAAAGCTAAAACACCATTGTAGCATTTAAGTGGAAACAATATTCACTAAAACAATGTTTATGTAGTTTTGCGATTTCCACCCAAAAAAACTAAAAATCTTAACACTAATTATATGGGATATTGAAATCGTTTTATGATATCTATTAGTCATTATTAAATTAATAAAATATGAATACATTTTTTTTAATTTTTAAAGCATAGAAACAATCAAAATATTCTTGGAAGCAAAAAAATTTAAAAATTAGCATGAAGAGGAATTTTTGTTTTTTCACAATAATTTTTTCATTATTATCAAGTTAGATGAATGACAATTTAATTTTGAATTAAATATAAAAAATAACAAAAAATAAAATAATAATGAAACAATTAAAATGCCCTTAAAAACAAAAAATAAAATAAAATTGGTACCAATAAAGCTTTTTCATCTTTTCACAATGTTTTTTTTAATAATCAAGTCATTCTAGAGACAATTTGATATTTGACTACATATAAAAAAAAATATATAGACGCGTGTGACACTCTCTAGTGTATGGTTGACACCTATGTAATTTTGACAGCACATGTGGCGCCCACCAAATTCAAAAATACCCTTCCATCATGTTGTTGAAAGCACCACCATGTCCTCTTCTTGTTGGGGTTATGCGTGTCATCATAGTAGGATGGTTTGTTGCTAGTGGACTATTTTTTTTTCCTTCTTTTCTCTCTCATCCCTTGAAAATATGATTGGACTAGTTTTTGTTTTTGGTTTTTTTGTAGTTTTATTTGTTTTCAATTTTATCATTCAGTACCAATTTGTCATATATTTTTTCTAATTTGGTCTTTATTTTTTTAATTCATTTTTCTTTTCATATTTTACCCTTCAATAAAAAATTTGTTTGTATTTCTTATTTCAATCTTGATTCTCATTTTTTTTATTGTTTTTTTAGTCTTTTTAATAAATTAGTTTTTTCTTTTCAATTTCACCCTTCAATCAAAGATAAAAATTTATCTTGTATTTTAATTTTGATCCTCATTCTTTTAATTGCTATATTTTTAATCCTTTTGTATAATTATTTTTTTTAATTTTATCTTTCAACATTTAATTGATTAAAAATTGAGTTTCATAATTTTTCTAAATAGGGTGTTTTCAATTTAATGACATAGGTCATATGTTTAAAAAGCTAACACAAGTTGAAATTGTTTTTTTTTAATAAAAAAATAAGGCTTTATGGTTTTCATTATTTTTTTTCTATCAGGTTATCCCGATTTTATAATCTAGATCACAAATTTGATGAGATAACTTGAGCTGGCTTGATCCTGATTATCAAGGACTATGTTTGTTATGCTAACTTAGATCGACTCAGGATGATTTTTTAGTTTCTTTGTTTTACATAATTTGTGCTTTCATATTTAATGAACTAAGAATTGAGTTTTAAAAAAAAATATTTTTTTCCCATGTTATCATGATTATTTTTTTAATTTTATTTATCTACCATCATTATTATTTTTATCATCTAATTAAATAAAATCAATTTATTTGGTCCAATAAAATCTACATTCCGAGTCTTTTTTTTAAACGAGTTTACAACTCTTAAATATTATTTTTTATATAAAAATAAAAATGAGACCTACTGCGTGCCTACAGTTAACAGATTCTAAGAGGAATAAATTTTAAAGAAATTAAAACAACCATAAAGAGTGGTTGTTTCATATTCGTGCCATTCATGATCGATGATCATAATTAAAGTGTTGTTAAAGATATATAAGGCCAAAACCTTAATCATGCAGAATTAAGATTTATCTCCTCCCATGGTAATAATATACACTAGAAATCAAAACAACACAAGCATGCATGTGAAAGAGCAGCATCCGGACATGAATTTCCTAGGCACCGCTAGGCAGATGATGCCATATCAAGAGAAGCCAAGATATAACAAGACAATTTTATTGTTTAATAAAATCAAGTTTAGCGGAGACTATTTTATTGTTTAATAATATGATGTAGAGTATTTTTTTAAAAATATTTTTTAATTGAAAATATTTTAAAATAATATTTAAAAAAAATATAATTTTTTTAACATTAAGGTATTAAAACCATTGAAAAACACATAAACAAAATATCAATTTAATTTCTTTTTAAATTAAAAACAATTTAAAAAACAGAAGCTATCAAAATTACAACGAGCAAAACTATAGCTATCAAACCGAGACTGATAAATACGCTAGAATACCAGCAGTAGCAGCAGAGAAACCATGTAGTCAAGGTTTCTTGCAGAAAAAACCAGAATAAAACTCCACTAAGAACAGCATAGGGTGGAGACCAATCAGATAATAATCGAGATAATTGAAAGAAATCAAATTAGAAACTCGAAACTTAGACAAGTGCAGCTGAATCCTCAATCCCAAAAGATCCAGGGAATACCAAAATTTGATAGAACAATCTGTTTATCCATTCCTGCAATCTAATGCATTTATTGTATTCTTACGCCACATTGCGGTGTCTGGATCAAATCTCAACTCCCACGTAGGCCAGTACTGCAAATCCTGCTTTAGTGTTTGCACTTGTGGCTTCCCATCCAGGTCAACGGTCTTTACACGCACACACTCATCAGGTCCTAGTTCCTGATACAAAAAATCATGAAACATATTTCCAGAAATTAAAACGCATGCAGCAATATAATAAAAAAACAAATGCAGCAAAATCAAGTTTGTTCGAGTTTCTTTTTTGAACAGGCTTGAGAACCAGAAACCTCAATAATGTTACTGTTAAACTCTCATATTTCTGAGCTATTCTGATAAGAAAGTAATATCGATCAGAGACGAAATGCTTTCAGGCTGAAAGAACTGTAGCCATACCTTTACCACATTAGCAAAGGCATCTAAATCAGAAGTTGGTTTTCCATTGACTTGAACAATCCATTTAAGAGCACTTAGACAATATCTATCTGCAGGACTTCCAAGAGACCACCTGACAAAATTATAAATAATTGTCATTGAAGATAAGATGTTGTAACTGGTTATCATTGAAGAGGAAATACGAGTCAGCACAAACTTTCCTTATATGCCACTCCTCAGACATTGGAGGAATTCTGGTAGGATGGCTTTTGTTGAAAGAAAGACATGTGTCTATGATGCAATAATCTATATTTTTACAAAGTTAAGCTTAACAAATCTAACAATCAACATTTGCTTGTTCCCAGAATTACAGTTCTGAGTCTACCAGTTAATTAGCTCAGAATATAAGCAATCCGCCAACATTTTAGGCCCAAGTTGTCGGATTAAAAAGATGTCAACTAATCAACTTCTTATTGGAAGCCATGTAATGCATTCTTGCATTACAACAACAACTACCACTGAGCCGCAATCCCAAACTAGATGGGGTTAGCTATATGGATCTTTTTGTTCCATTTTCCCACGACCGCATAAAGCATTTTTGCATTAAAATAAAGGAAATCCCACAAGTAGTTTTCATCACTGTCAGGCTGTTGTTATTCCCAAGGAGACAGGAAATTCTGAGACAGAAATCCTTACTTTGTCACAAATACTCCATAACCTTCATCAGGAAGAAATCCAAGAGTACGCACTGCTGGATGAGAATCCTGAACAAGACACCCACACCAACTTATCGCCCGTGTGGTGCCATTCCCATCCCTAACATCTGTTCCAACAAGAAGATCGACTTCACGTCCCTGGCAAGCCACTCAAAAGACATAATCAATTAAATTATTTTCTCACATTAATGACATATTAGAAGATACGTGCATTCATTTCTAGCAAGAAAATTACAATACTTCTTTCTGGTCAGTTCAAACAGTCATTATACATGCTTACCTGGCGAAAGACTGTTATTTTAAGCTTCCCATCACTGTCACCACACTCCTCTAATGCTTGACAAGCATTTTCTATGTCACGGAAGCAAGTAATTGACTCTTTGTTGACTGCCAACAACATGTCACCTTGTTTTAATACGTTCTCAGCTTTAGATCCAGCATAACTACCTTCTACACACAAAACTTGTCGTCTAACTGGATCTTTCTCATCAAGTGCCTACAGTAAATAACAGTTAATAGTTGATATTCAGAATAATAAAAGGCCCTTACCCTACAAAATTTTGCTGCAAAAGTATGCTAAGTTCAAGATCAGTTACCCAGCATGTGAAAGACTGGAAAATGCTCACTCTTTACAACTCAAGGTTTTAGCAGTCTGCAATCATGGTATTAATTGGAACAATCTTCTTTGGAAATGTTACTTATTTGAAAAGCACATAACCGAAAAATTACAGACTAGTATAAATTTCTGTTTACAATTACATGCTTCCAAGGCCTAAGGAATAATATGCGAATACAGCACACAAGCAAAGATAGGAGAAATAAAAATATTGGACCAGGAAGAAGCATACTTGAATCCAATCATTGCTGAGACCAAAATTCCGGGCCTCTGAAAGCAACATGGGACAAAGTGAAACCTCCAAAGTCCTAATAAGTGGCATTCCCCTTTTGACACCATTTATGAGAAGAGATGGCCCATTTCCACCACATATAATACTGTCAACTATTTGGCTGATCATATATATTGGGATACCTCGAACAAATTGATAATCCTGTGATGTAATGCCAACAGATTTTGGTTGAAAATGGAGATTCAATAATTGTAAATGCCAGCATAACAAAGCAAACTATGAGAAGCAAATTAACCATGAAACCTGATTTGAAAAGCTCCCCCATATAGCCCGTGCCTTTCCACGCTCATCACACAGCACGCCAGTGAATTCACTGCCAAAACCTGAAATACCACATAAAATAGACATTTGAAACCAATATAAACCAAGACTTGGGAAATTAAGATCTGTTCTCTTACCTGAATCAAGTTCAATCACTTCCATATTTGTTGCTCCGTACCGTGGACGATCAACTTGGTGAACATATAATGCGAGACATGGATTTGTTACAGTAGATTTCCTAGACTGTGCTCGTAGATTTTTACTTAATCCAACAAGATACACTCTATCTCCCCTACATAGTGCAGGCTCTGTCTCAAAAGGTACAAACATATTCCTTACAGTGACCAGCTTGGAGATATATAATATCACAATTACTTGCTAAGCAAAAACGTACAAACAAAAAATAGGCAAATAATGCTGAAATGAAAGGAGTTATCAAGCAAGCGTAATCAAGTAAAAGGGCCAAGGTAGATTATTTTTGGATGTGATTCTATAAGTCAGCTAGCCTGAAGTTTTTATTTGTGGATTTAAATTTGCCCCGTAACTGCTCATAAGAGTCAGTGGTAAAACTAGCAATTATTCGGTGATTGTAAGATTTTCAATGTTAATTGCTTCTTTCAATAACTTAAATGAGTCAAGCTTGAGTTTTGCCTTGGAAGCAAACTCACTGAGCTATGCTCAAGTCAAAATTTTATTGAGTGGAGATGACCTTGAGTTTTTCCTAGAAAAGCTCAAAAAGCTTGAATTTTGGCTCTGCTTTTCTTTTTACCAGCTCCAGAAAAACCCTCATCCTCTGGAAAAAACCCACGTCTTTCCTCCTCGTTCACTCCATGGTTTAGAAGAACCATATTTATCAGACAAAAATTTTCACTATAAAGCTGAAATGTGAAGATTCGCTTTCTGCAACTAAACAAAATAGCAGTTTGGAATTTAAAGGCTAAAGAAACTCGCACTTTGTCATATAATATCACTAGAGAATAAATGCATAATTAAACGCACCTGGAAGTAGTTCAGCAGCATGAACCATTGAAGCACCATCAGCTCCAAGAGCAGAGGGGTCATAACCAACAAGAGCAAAATTGTAAACTGGATGAACAAACACAACCTGCAATGGAGTTTAGGCAGTAAATAAAAGAACCAACAATGGTTTCCAGCATCTCTACTTCTCAGAATCTTACCTCCCCAGGGATTTGAATAGGAAATGCAGCAAATGATAGCATCACATCGCATGCAGATATTTCAACTGTGTTCTTGTCAATTGCAACCAACCCCATACATTGAGAATGATGCACGATAACACCAGTCCCAGAAGATGCCACTGACTTGACACCATCAAGCAAACATGATGGTGGGACATCAACCTGAAAGTATAAAGATGTATTTACTTCATTAATGAGATATATTTAAAAGAGAACAAAGATTGGTAGTACACTCTTAAAAAGCACTAAGACACCATGCTAATGTAAGCTCTCACAACAAACATTTATGGAGAGAAATTCTAACGCATTCAACATCATTTGCAAGAAAAGCATAAAAAGAAGCATTATAACAAGGATGGAGAACCCAAAAAGTCAATACAGCAGCACCTAATATTAGATAAAAGGTGGCATATGAGCTTCATAAAAAGGTAGATTGCTAATGGCATTGTGCTCCTTTTCGGTTGAGGTCATTACTGAGACAGCTTGGTGAAAATTCCACAGAAATTAAGGTCATACTATCCATTGTAAGGTACTGAATAAAATGGCTCCCAGCTCCCTCCAACATGAACAATAAACTTATTAAAAAGAAGTGGTGGCCTGAATTCTACATGTTTGAACAACAAATTAAGGGTCTATTTTCAAAAATCAGTATCAAGTTAAGCATGCTCAAGATGATGATGAATATTTAAGGGACATCCAACATGACGGTTATTTGTGCAATCTAAAGAGTAAAGTTGCATGCCCCTTCAATATTAGTCATCAAGTTGAACGTGGCAAAAGTTTTTTCTTCCAAGGAAAAGAAATTCATAAAGCTATATCAGGAATGAATACAGAGGTTTCAGAATAGATTACCAGAAGTCAAAGCATTTAAGTGAAAGCAGGCTGCTGATTCAAGGCGATTGTGAGATAAAACTTGTTAGATATTACCTCGAGCGTGACAAGAGCTGGCTCTATCAAACTTTCTGCAAATGAAGCAGTTGAAGTTGCAGTTTCAATGCCATTCAACACTGTTTTTTCTGTGGTACTTGGATCCTTCAATTTAATTTCTCCAATTTCACGAGAAGAACAGTTGGCAGCGACAATTTCCTTAGAAGAAAAATGCTCCTGTTCTTGGCACTCCTTAGTTTTAGCATCGTATTCTTCTCCAGAATGGGCTTCCTTAGAAATATGTCCATTACTGTCTTCTATCCTCGCAACACCATTTGTCAACTCCTTTTTGTTAGATTGATGCATATGTTTTGCCAGAGTAGATTCACCAGATAATGAAAAAGATTGAATTTTTGGACGTTGTTCAGTATCACTGCTACAAGATGACAGCTGCAGGAACTTAGGTTGAATAGCAGGCCTCGCTATCCATAAACCCGAACTATCATCCCGAGTGTATATCTTTGGAGCATCATACCATTCATGGCGATCAATACAGACTATCACAGACTGCAGGCATCACAACAGTTAACAAAAATCCACCAAAATCCTAAACACAATCACCAGAATAGAACGGCACAGCGATGCATGAAGACACATGCAAGCACACATGCATAGGCATGAACACACTCACTCAAGCACATGTGCACAGACACAGAGAGATCATCCAAATTTCTATTCTAAAAATTAGAATTCTCACTTCCTCAGGCACCCAATGTTTATATTCAATTATCCATTGATTTACGCAAAGAAAAGAAGAGTTGATCTGTATTGTTCAGAAATAAAGAATACACAGAAGACCAAATATCTGAAAACTTAAACAATAAAAAAATGCAGTGCATAACAACATATCCACTAGGTAACATTTTCCTCAGCAACTCATGCATTGCATACCTTCGCTCGATGACGATCATTGTGCCTTATATACTCCAATGGCACTCGAGCACCCCTTGATAGCTTAGAGAAAACCAAGATTAGTTCTTCTAGTTGTGATATCTCAACACCAGAAAACTTCTTAATGATGGCATGGCAAGGAACTCCAGATCTCTGTAGCATATACCTGCAGACCATGACAGTTATATCTCAACATCAGCAAAACAAACTTAATGATGGCATGGCAAGGAACTTGAACTGAAATCTGCATACATATTTTTTTTTCCTCTCAATTTTTCTTCTCTTCCAGTCTCAAATCCGACAAGCAGATGTTCAGGATATATTAATCCTTGAATCCAGGGCAATTTAAATTGTTTTAATCATCAAAACAAAATGAGTTACTTACATTATCAATAAAGAAAAAGCTTGCTAAGAAAATTAAACAAATGCTACATGCATTCAGATAAGGCATTTCAAGCTACTGAGGTAGAGACAACTGATTCTACATCATATAGCCTATAGTTTTCTATCACTTCCATTCAGGTAATCAAATAAATGCAAGAGAAGCCAAATTAAAATTGTGAAAAGATCTGGATAAACTGACCCAGGTTCTGCAACATATACAAGACCACATTGGATAGAGAAGTTTCTGGCCTGTTTCACACAAAAGTTGCACATGTCAAGATGTTCACAGTAATGAGAAAACATACACATTTACAAGCAGAATAAAAATATGAGCATTAGTTTTAAGCACTTCAAAGTAATGCTATCTGAATAAATAATTTAATCCACCCTACCTGTTGATAAGACAATGGGTGTATCACTGCACCGCTTACTTCTAAGAAATGATTAGGAGTTATTGTGTGTAAATCCTGAACCTGAAGTGAAAGATAGAAATATGACAAGTCCTCCTTTGTAAGAAGCTAAGGAAATATGGAACACAAATGATCCTGGGAGAGGAATGTGAACAAATAATAACACCAATATAGATTAAAGGGGTGTTTGGGGGTTGCAGTGCAACCTGCTTTTCACCAAATTTTGATTTTGTTTTTGTTTAAAATTATTTTTTTTAAGTTTTTGGATCATTTTGATGTGTTGATGTCAAAAATAATTTTTAAAAAAATAAAAAAAAAAACTTTATTTTGATGCATTTCTGAACGAAAAACAATTTCTACCACACTCATAAACATCCTAAGATATAAAACCATGAAGAAGGATACAAATACAAGATATGGCACCAATGACCAAACAACAGAAACACATAAACATGAAAGCATGTTGTTTGACACTTGAAACCCTGTCCAATCAAGATAATATGAAAGCCATACTAAAACAAGCTCTTTAAAGAATTTTCTCTCATGAAATTAGAAGCACCAAATAAGTTTAGATAATTATTAAGTTAGTGTTAAACTTACCGTTAAATTAACAGTCAATGATATGCCACCCCTTTCAATCTGTAACCCAATCTTTTGATCAACATTGTCATCTAGTAATGTCTCCAATTTCAAAAACCGAGTAGTTAACTGCACAGAGAAATTCATCAAACAGTGTATTCAAACTCTATGCAATATGAAAATAATCAGAAGATTGTTGGTCTGAAATGAAATGTCTTCTATATTTTCCATGGAATTCCAAATTTTGACACATGTAACATAGAAAAATCGGATGATGTACCTTTAAAATCTTACAAATTAATTCACTTTGGAACTAATGAGAACAAAAACAGAGAGGCAATTTGAAGTGCCTAACATCTCATATACTTTAATCTTCACAGCAGGTTCTTTAGAGAGAACTTTCACTGTAGAACTAATGAGAACAAATACATTTTTTTACCATTGTCTTGAGCCTACTATTTACTATAGCCCCCACTATAACAAATGCAGCATCGTACTGTTAACGAGGTCTTTAGGGGAGAGAGCTCTGATACACATGCACAATCAGGTCCAGTACGAAACAGACAAAGAGAAAGGAGCCCCAAAACAAGAGCCACAATGTATAAATAAGGCAAGAGGACGTCATGAAAAGAGAGAGAGAGAGAGAGGATCATTGGAAACTGGTCCTTCTATTTGCAACAGCAAGCTAGAATTCACATTCATGGGTTAAGATTGCTCATTGCAGTTAACCAAGACTCAAGAAAGTTGTGTAAATAAAGGAATAACTTACTTCCCCATCCACGGAAACAAGCATATCCCCTGGCTCTAGTTGCCCATAAGCTGGACCACCTGGCACCTATAGAAGTCCATGATCATAGAAGCAATAAAAGTAAGCAAGTGTTGCTAAAGAAATTCTTCATTGACAATTTGGAATCTGAAAGCATAAAGTATGCTCACCACAGAGTCGACAACAAGCATTCCGGTTTCACCTAGCAGAGACGCGTGTCGTACCATCTAAAAAGTTAATAACAGAATGAGAAACCTACGAATATTCCAAGCAATTACACATGAGAAAGAAATACCTGCTCTGTTTCACTTCGAAGACCAAGTCGGCGTGTCTCATCAAATCCCTTATGGTGAAATGTTACCTGTATCATAAATCACTATATTATGTTGAATCGAAAGGAAAAAAAAAAGAGCCTTAGATAGTGTAATCATATATGAAAATAAGACAAGCAAAACATCAGTATTGCTAAGAACAAGAATATGGGATTGATCCATCTCAATGGAGAATATTATTTTGAGGAAGCCATAATGGAAAACTACTTTTAAGATTATTTAGCACGCACGCTTGCGTATCAACATTTGTTAGCAAAACTTGACCATATTAGCACCTTGTCGACTTTAAAGAGTTGAGACAGAACATTGAAAAACAAAAATAAGTTGAGTACTTGAACATTTAAACTTAAGAGTTCACTATTAGTTTTGTGATTCTCCTGGTTAAAAATATGCAGAAAACCTACATCTCCCAATTTCACAAGGACCACCAATCACAACAATTTTGGAAGTAATATAAACAACAGACCTGAAGTGTACCACGAGGTATAGATATTGTCTCCCATTTATTGGCACGAGCATCTTTGCACTTTTGAAGAAGTCTCAATGCCCTAACAACCTGAAATTAAGCAAACATATATATTAGTTCCCAAGAAATGTAGAATTTTGTTCAAAAGCTTAAATGTTGAAAACCAAACACATGAATAATTAAGAGCCTAAAATTGCAGAGTTGAATTCACATAAGAGTTTTGTTCTTAAGTGAGACTCTATATTATTCAACTTTATATTTCCCAAGAGGAGAGGATATTATTCGGAAAAATTATGCACTTTAATTTGTGTTTATAGGTGACTTGAAAAAAGAACAAAAAAAAAAAAAACACGGAGCTTGCTGTTTTATTTACTAAATTCTCGAGAGTCAACAACCTGAAATTAAGCAAACATATATATCAGTTCCCAAGAAATGTAGAATTTTGTTCAAAAGCTTAAATGTTGAAAACCAAACACATGAATAATTAAGAGCCTAAGATTGTAGAGTTGAATTCACATAAGAGTTTTATTCTTGAGTGAGACTCTATATTATTCAACTTTATATTTCCCAAGAGGATATTATTCGGAAAAATTATGCACTTTAATTTGTGTTTAAAGGTGACATGAAAAAATAACAAAAAAAAAAAAACACGGAGCTTGTTGTTTTATTTACTAAATTCTCGAGAGTCATCTCCATTAAATTCATATCTTGCTGCAAGAGTTGCAGTACATTTTAGATAGCTCCTTAACCACAAAATAATAAATAGGCCCCTAAGTAATAGAATACTCACTCTCTCTAAAGGTAAATAGAAGGCTGATGAACTTGATGAACTGCTCCCAGCATTCAAGGCCACTGCCCTGCCTTGCTTATCAATTACAGGGGAACCACTGGAACCAGGCTTAGTTCCAGATGCTGCCTGAAATTGAATGGTACCGAACATGAAATAACCATGAAGCCAGAGTCATTTATAGTCACATATTCCTACTAGAAACTAAGAAGCAATTGACAATATAGAATCTCACATTCATAAGATTGTGGGCTTAGGTCCATTGTCAAAGAACCATTTTAACCTAATATTAAACTATTAGGCGAGGTCCCAAAATACGATTTATATTATTTCTAAGATACCCCATCAAGTGGGCTTTAAACTTACATAAGTCCACATTACCTTGTGCTTAATTTTAATCAAATAAATGGAGATGATGAGATTCGAACTCATGACCACTTGATCATCAATGCTCTAATACCATGACAAAAACCATCTCAACTCAATAACTTAAACTGTTAAATGAAGTCCCAAGATATGATTTATATTATTCTCTAACATCCCTCATTATGAATTCAATAACAATTCGAGTAACACAAATAATTTGGCCTTCAATTGATAGCATTAATGAATAAACTACTTACTTGCAGGTAGAAGGTATTGAAGTCATTATAACCATCTCTGCACCAAATAACAGTCACCATTAAAAGAAAGTGTATGAAGTGCTGAAGAACAGCCAAGAAAAATCTTCCATATTATCATAGACTACCAACACTACTGTGATTACTAATTCATTGCTCTCTATAGTTCAAAACTCTAGAGGGCCAAGTAACAGCCACAGTAAACCTAATGCCACAAACTTTTGCACCATATCCATGTTTATCAAATTTTAAAATCATTACATGAAACCATAGCCTAAATCATCTGTTTCGTTCAATTTCGCAGCTTTAAAATCATTGTTAGGGAGCGGGAGCAAGCCCTACACTGCAGAAAAATGACTACTTTTGGGAGATACATATTGGCTCAAAATCGTAACTTGATAAAATGAGCAAACTCGATAGCTGGGATGAAGCCATTTATGTATATATAATCCTAATGCATGTCATCCAAGAAGAGTATTGAAGAGAATAAATTTACCATACTTTTCATAAGTAGGAGCATTTCGATCCAGACGAGCAAGGATACCAGACAAAATGGAAACCTATAAACAGAAGACTTTATCACCATAATAAAGAAGTAACAGGAAGTGATTTGCTCACCAAGAAGAAACCAACAATCTGTTGTCTCAAGGACAAAATATGTGCCAAGTTGCAACCAAAATAGCCATTTGAAAATGCATATTCCCTTTCAAATTTTGCTTCCAAGTAACAAAGCAATATAAACACAACGAGTAACTTCAAACGTGAAGGGGTAAATATATACCTTCTCAGAACTATCATTTCCAATAACTCTGATTTCCAGTCCAACAGAAGCAGCCTCAGGGGCAAGAGGAATCTCCTCATAGTTCAAAAATTGTATCGCACCAGGATCATAAGAAAAGAATCCAAAATCATGGACCTGATAGGAGAAAACATGAGTGCAAAAGAAATTACCACATTATATATTTCATCATTGAGTCCCAATGGATCTTTGGGCAAATAATAAAAGTAGGCCTCCCTCGTCCAATCCAAATTATTATTCCTTGTCTCATGCATGTGCATAGTTAATGCCCAATTCCCAGCTTCTACTTTTTAAATTATTTTTATATGAAAAATAGATATGTTTTTAGGTATATTTTTATAGTTTTAATATGCTAATATTAAAAATAAAAAATATTATTGTAATACATTTTTAATTGAAAAGTATTAAGAATCACATTATCAAACAAACTTTAATTTAAACTTGGTTGGATCATCATTAAAAAAAAATAAAAAACAAAAAAAATATCATTTTAATAAAAATAATTAATCATAATTCAATCATCAGCAGAATGAGCGGCTCCAGGTGATGGTTGATTGGTATGCAAAGTCAAAAACTTTAATTTATTTTACAAAGTTTTAAGAACTACAATTCCATTGCCGACTGGCGGAAAATAAAAAACTCTACAATAGAAGTAAAAAACACTTTTAATAGACTGAGATTTTTATCATCCTACGTACCAAACTATTATTTTGTGACGGAGAAAGTGTGATTATAGAAGCATAATGAACCAAATTTTATGATTAAGATTATGCAACTGAAACCTTAAATTAAAATTAATAATAATAACAAAAATAAATAAAAATAAAACTCACCGGATCTCTGTATATTGGACGCAGTGGAGTTTCTTCGTTGCTTACAAATATAGCTTGGGCATTGACGGGGCCTTAAAAACCACATGCATTAAATAAATCTTTCAAATCGATAATTCAATAGGTAAATTTTTATTTTTATTTTTATTTTACTAATGTTTACATGGCAAAAAATATGACCACTACTTAGATAATTATTTTTTTTCATATATATTACGGGATCATGTCTTCAAGCATTACCCTTCTATCATTAGTAATTAATTACATAAATTAATATAGATCATGTAATATATTTCAAATTATACGAACTGTTTTTTTTTTCAAAAAAAAAAAAACAAAACAAAACAAAAGGGTAGAAACGTAAAATAAGAACACAAGATATTCTGATTTGGGTATGGAAAACTATTTGGTTAACATTTTCCCGCTTTCCCTATTCAGTTATCAACCAAACCAAACAGTTAATAATAATTTCAAAAATAAATAAATCATTGAAAAAATAATAATAATAATTTAGAAGAAAAAATCATAATCACAATTCACAACAACAGAAAAAATAGAAATAGTTAAAGAACATACCAGGATTGACAACATGTCGGTTAGTCAGGATAATACCGCGTTCCTTGTCAACAACGAACCCGGTGGCAGAGCCAGAGGAAGGAAGCTCAGTATCAAACGCACGACATGTCGTTGTTTGCAAAACCACCACCGCAGGGACAACCTTGTTGACGGTTTCAGCCCAATCATCGGCAAATGCTTCCTTCTCTGGAAGCAACGGCATGTCTTTTTGGAACCCCATATGATCACTCGATCGTTGGCTTTCGTTTTAAGGTTTGAAAGAAAGAAAGAAAGCTCGAACTTTGAAGTGGCTGTAGTTGACTCGAGCGTTTTAAGTCATTACAGAGCAGGTAGGTCAAGCACCGGTTTTTTTACTTGACTTGAACATTTCTTTCTTTATTTTACTTTAATTATAAGACTAGTTTACTGGACCACAAGAATTTGAATGTTAAACAATTGTCGGAATTTCATGGCAATGTTTTTTTTTGGAAAAATTCTCGGCAATGTTATGTAAGATGATCTCAAAACGTTTTTACCTTATTTTTTATTTTGTTATTGTTTTAAATTAAACTATACCAAAGTTATTTTAATCTAATCTAGTTGACTTAATAAATTAAAAAATAATTTATATAATCAATAAAAATATAACTTAAAAAAATAATTAAGATTAAAATTTTTTTAGTATTAAAACAGC
>Ga0325411_1000724_pt1 | contig 35185 bp, 15 predicted proteins | sample PopdelMetagenome_13_FD_206181 | JGI IMG/M metagenome (GOLD analysis project Ga0325411, IMG submission 206181) | Populus deltoides microbial communities from Bellville, Georgia, United States - Xylem-PdIQD-R4 | ecosystem: Host-associated > Plants > Phyllosphere > Stem > Wood/Secondary xylem...
CATTCTCTAAAACCCTGAGAGTAGTTTCACTTTTCATTTTAAACATGTTAATATATATTATATTACACTTTTATATTAAATAGCTTAGGTGGTCAGAGGATGAGGAGTCACTCTTACGTCGCTTGTACGAGGCCCGTATTTTCTTTTACAAACAAAAGAGAAGGGAAGGTGCGCGGCCCTCTGGCTACAGTGCACATGTCTGGGTCTCAGCAGGTTGAAATTATGATGATTCAAAATATTTTAAAAAAAAATATGTTAAAATATTTTTTTATTTTTTAAAAATTATTTATCAGTATCAATACATCAAAATAATATAAAAATATAAATAAATCATTTTAAACAAAATAAATTTAAAATTTTTAGGAATGCGATACAAACACACCCTAGGTGAGGTCAAGACTGGTTTTTTATCTTTTTTTTTAAGTCAGTCATTTAAAATTATGGTAGTGATGGTGGTTCAAAATACTTTTTGTTTAGAAATATATTAAAAAAAAATTTATTTTTTAAAAATTATTTATTGATATGAACACATCAAAACGATATGAAAATATAAAAAATCATTTTAAGCAAAAACAAATTTAAGATTTTTTGAAACGCGATGCAAACACATCCTAGGTCAGGTCAAGACTGTTTTTTTATCTTTTTTTTCAAGTCAATTATTTAAAGCGGGACTATTATTTGGTTTTATTACTTTATATTGGGCTTATGGTAAATTATTATTTTTTATCCTTTAATAAAAAAAATTAAATTGATCTAAATATTAATCAAATAGTCCATTGAGATTTTTTTAGCGTTTTTTTTTTTATTTTTTAGCCTTTTCTTTTCTCAATTTCATTACTCAGTATGGGTATTTTATTGAATTTTATTTTTTAATATTGAATTAATAAAAAATTAATTTTAGTGTTTTCTATCATATAATATAATAAAAAATAATAATTTAACTTGGTAGGGTTCATAACTCATGTTACAAGGTTATCAGGTTGACTAGATATCAAACAAAAAGTTAAATAAAGACTTTTCAAGTTTAAATTGCTATATCAAATTTAATAATAATACCAAAAAAATTTTAACAATCAAACATGTTTTGTTTTACTTGTATCCAACATGGAGTGAGAGTGCTTGCTAATAAACTAGTATAAAGTAAAATAAAGTGAAGAAGTGATGGTAAATATTCTTTTTTACCATGATGGTGAATATTTTTTAAATTGATGATTTGATGTAAAATTACATGGAGTTAGAAAAATATGTAAAATTATTTGAAAAGATATTAAGCTGTATATGATATCAATTTGGTAAATTGATAAAAAAAAATTACTTAAATTAAATAACATTTTAATGTAAATTATATTTTTTTTCTTAATTTTTTTTATAAAAGTTTTATTGGTTTTTAATTTCATACTTCAATCAATGTACATGGTGTGTTATTGTTTTTAATTTAGTCATCGTTTTTTGAATTTTATTTTTTACTTTTGTTGAAGTTAGTTTTTTTTTTAACTTAACCCTCTAATAAAAAACTTATGTACCTTTTCTTTTAGTTTTTTATTTTTATCATTGCCTTTTTTGTATTAATTTCTTTTAAATCTAGTCCTTTAATTTCAATTCGTCATATATATTTTTTTTAATTTGATCCTTATTTTTTATTTATTTATTTCCTTTACTCTTTTATAAAAGTTTTATCTCTTTTCAACCTAGTCATTTAATTCCAGTCTATATATATTATTTTTTTAAATTTGATTCTTATTATTTTAATTTTTTATTTTTTTCAAAGTCCTTTTATAAAAGTTTTATTGGTTTTAAATTTCACACTTCAATGTTGTGTTGTTGTTTTCAATTTAGTTATTGTTCTTTTAAATTTAAATTTATTTTTTGTTAGAGTTATTTCATTTTCAATTTAACCCTCTAATCAAAAAAATCGTGTACCTTTTCTTATTTTTTTTATTCTATTCAATCAATTAAATGTTTTGTCTATTTTTTTATCGTTTGATTGAATAAAAAAATTATTTTAATTAAAAAAATTAAATATCTTGATCTATACATGTCTCTTGATTTTTTTAGTTTTTATTTTTAGTCATCGTTTATGGTACTTTTCACTTATTAACACATAATTTTCAATTTATTTAATTATATGTATTTATATATATTTTTATTTTCATTTAGAATTTTTTTAAATATAAAACGTGCTAAAACAATTTATATATAAATTTTTTTGTTGAGAAAAAAAATCTAACCCGTAGTGAAATGCAAGCCAAATATCTAGTAAAATTAAAGGGGAGTGTTTTATATTGTAGTGTATGGTGCTTTTCAAAATTGATTTTTTACTTAAAAATATATTAAAATATATATATTAATATATATATATATTATTTTTTATTACATTTTTAATATCAATATATAAAAATTATTAAAAACACTAATTTAATATTTTTTCATGACAAACACACTTTTAAAATGTATTTAGAATTTATTTGATATTATAATAGTAATTTTTTTTAAATGTGTTTTACTTGAAAATATATTGTAATTATATATTTTTTAATTTTTAAAATTTATTTGAACATCCACATATTAAAAAAAATATTTTTTTAAATTTAATTTTTTAACAAAACACAGCTAACCAATTTCCAAACATGTTCTTTAACGCAGTAACACGGAGAAATTTCGCCGCCTCTCAGCCACTTCCTGTTTTGTTAGCCCTCCTGCTAAAACCTCTCTTTCTCTCTCTAAAACCCCTCTCCCCCCTTTTTATACATCTACTAGCATACACCTACACACAACTAATAACAACAACAACATATAGAGCTGCGATTGGATTGAAGCTTTTTTCGTCACTTAAGTGGTAATACTAATCAATAAAGAATGAATGTTTAGTTTATTTCCTTGATAATTTCCTTGCTTTTTAGGAACCCATTTTTCATTTCTTTCTTTCTTTTATGTTGGTTTTGATTTCTTTGATTTTTTTTGGGGTGTAGAATAGTGTTTATAGTGCAAAGTTTTGATTTTTGGTTATGGAATTTGATTGATTTTAATTTTTAATAACCCTATAGTTTAAAATTGCATGTATTTTTGGGCTTTGAAATAGTTGATTTTTATGTTTATCTATGTGGGGTGGGATTTTGGTGTTTGTTGACTGGTCTCATCAGTTTTAAGGTGAAAGTGAAAATAGATTCATCAACGCTAGTTGGTGCTACAGGATTCAAGTTTGTTTATGAGTGTCCCCTGTGCGCGCGATAACTCAAATGGTTACTTTAGTTCATTTTGCAATGATTGAAACTTGAAAGCTCCTTTTGGCTTTAAAGCTACCAGGTTGGGACTTTCCTAGACAAGCAAGTGCAGGAGGATTTAAAGTCTTAGAACACTGTTTTCTAAATGAAATATGTATTCATTTATGCAAGAGTACTTACAGATGCACTCATGCACACACACATCAATGAATGATTGCATTCTCTTTTGTGCATTCGGATTCTTTGGTATATTGATGATGTTTTCAGTTTTCACTGAACTGGGTATTCTTTTCATTTTGAAAGCTAGTAAACCTTATTAAGTTGTCGAATTAGGAGGTGAAAATGGCTGGGAAATCTAATAAAGGGAGGAATCGGAGAGGGTCCAATAACACAACAAATTCTTTGGAGCCAGTGGCGTCATCGAATGCTCCTGTGAAGGATGACATAACTGCTTCAGAAGCTGATGTAGCTACTCTCAATGAAGTATCAGCTGGGAGTGAATCAACTAATGGCTCCTCAGAGATAAAGGAATCTGAAACAGCAAATCCTGCTAGTGAAGCAAAGCAAGGTTATTTTTATGATATTTTTTTTTGCTTTCCTAAACCTCATAGTGTTTCGCTAACGGCATGGTTTGGTAACATTACTATTTCTCTGCCAACCCAACCTAGTGAAATGGTTGCACCAATCATTTGTTGAAATTGAGCTTAATTAAATGCTGCATTACTGGTTTGTAATCTTTATCTTTTGTTTTGTCACACATCTCATGTGGTGTTTTCCCTATGAGTGCAGGTGATCTTCATCTTTACCCTGTCTCTGTCAAATCTCAAAGTGGCGAGAAGCTTGAGCTACAAGTGAGCTAACTTGTTCCATTTAGATATTTTATTGTTTTATAGCACTCTGTGCATTGGGTAGTACAGGTTTTTTCTGTCACCATTCGGCAATGCAGAAGTTTTTTTTCCCTCCTGCTCAAACAACTAACTAATGGCCTCAAGTTTTAAACATGCTCTTGCTCTTGGCATGTTATTTGCTTATTTATGTCAATCAATTGATAAATAATACAAAATCGCAGTTGAACCCCGGAGATTCTGTCATGGATGTAAGACAATTCCTTCTTGATGCTCCTGAGACCTGTTTCTATACATGCTATGACTTGTTGCTGCACACGAAGGATGGTTCCACTCATCAACTAGAAGATTATAATGAAATATCTGAAGTAGCTGACATTACTTCTGGTGGTTGCTCCTTGGAGATGGTCACCGGTCTGTTAGCATCGCTCTCTCTTTTGGTAGTAGAAATCCATTTATGGACACTTCTAACATGGAAACTTTTTTGGCAGCACCATATGATGATAGATCGATCAGGGCACATGTTCACCACACAAGGGAATTACTTTCACTTTCTACACTTCATGCTTCATTATCAACATCCCTTGCTTTAGAGTATGAAACAGCACAAAACAAAGCTCCGGGTTCAGGTGGCTTGTGATATTCATCCTAAAATCATTATCATTCTCCTTTAATTACTTATAAAGTATTTCTTAACACTTCATTCAGTGCCAAAGATGTTCATACAATGCCTTTAATGTAGATACTGGAAAAACAGAGGTCCCTGAGCTTGATGGGATGGGATTCATGGAGGATGTTGCCGGCTCAGTTGGTAAATTGTTATCATTCCCAACAAAAGAAATCAAGTGTGTGGACAGTATTGTGTTTTCATCCTTCAATCCCCCTCCAAGCCATAGAAGGTCCAGCCCTCTCACTCTCTCCTCTGACTATTTGCACAAAAAATCCAACATTTCCCTTGGAGCGTGATTTAGCAAAATAATTTGTTTTCTTGGCTGCCTCTCCAGGCTTGTTGGGGATTTGATTTATCTGGATGCAGTAACATTGGAGGGTAACAGATATTGTGTTACTGGAACCATAAAGATGTTCTATGTCAATTCAAGCACAGGGAATGTCCTTGACCCAAGGCCCAGCAAAGCTACTTCTGAAGCAACAACCCTTGTTGGACTCCTGCAGAAAATCAGTCCTACGTTCAAAAGAGGTAAAGGAAGGCAATTGAGAATTTATATTTTATTGAGGCTTGAAGTTCATTTCTTAGTTCTGACTTTTGAATAATATGTTTCCTCGTGTGTTCCTATTTTGAAGCTTTTCGTGAAAATTTGGAGCGTAAGGGCTCTGCACACCCTTTTGAAAATGTACAATCTCTCCTGCCACCGAATTCATGGCTAGGATTATATCCAGTTCCTGGTAAGTTGAACTTTTGTATTCTATTTTGTATATTTATGCTATTTAGTTCCTAAAGCTGCAGAACACTGCTTTAACTTGAATGGACATTCTTCCTTGCAATTTTTAGAGTAAATCAACTAGCCAGGTATTTTGGCTTCTTTTAGATGGGGTACCAGCTGTACTTCTAATCTTGATTAGTTTTGTTTTTTTGTTGCTCACTCTCAAACTTGTCTAATTCCATCCAAACTTCAAACTCTTCTTTCATTTATGTCATTGCTTTGTTCATTTAGAAACACGGTCCACCTGTCATAGATTTTGAGGAAGTTTCTGTTGGTATTTTTCAAGTAAAGTAAGCTTTACCTGAAAGTTTATTTCTCTAAGTTGTGAATTATAATCTATGCCTCACATCATTCCTGGTGGCAAATCTTGAATTCAAGCTTTGATAAGTTTTAATGAGGCATCCTTTATGGGAGTTGGGGAGGGGGGGTGTTATGGTGTTGTAGCTACATACTGGTACAAAGCATTGTGGCACAGGAAGTCAGAGGAATAATTAAAGAACAGAGAGATGAAAAGAGGCAATTGGAGGAGAAAAGACTGGATGGAGGAGAAGGGATCTCCTCTTCCGAGTCTGATCAGTTTTTACCCTTATGGAAGCTATTCAGTTTCACATCAATAAGGCTTTTCAAGCTTAACAGCAATAACAACCAAAAGAAATAAGATAAAATCAACCTGGCCATGTATCTTCCCTGAATTCCTGTATCTGTCCTTTTTTTTATTCATACCTTGATTTTTTAGATAGTGGTTTTTTCTTCAGGATTAAATTTGGCTGAAATTACTTATTTAGGTACCATGTGATCATGTATATTTTCAGGCATGCAATGTAAGAACCGGCTGCATCAACTAATTAATTGTTCTGAAAAAGTTTTTGTCCTGAAAAGATAATTAGAATTTTATTTGGTGGTGAAATTTTATAATAAAATACATTGGATATATATGCTACTAAAATGAAGATCAATACAGAAGAAAAATAGGGTTTTGAAGTACAATTCAAGGCACTGTAGCCACAGTAGCATGTGATAACATGGCACCAAATATGCACTGTTGGATGAATTGGCTGCTATCCATAAAAATGACAGATCTGTGGAACTCAGTGGTTCATTTGACATTCACCTGCATAAGCTTCATGGATTTTTTTGGGTCAGATCACAGACCTGATGCAGCCAGAGCGGAGGATGCACTAACTCTTTCGTATGGTAGTGAGCTGATTGGCATGCAAAGAGATTGGAATGAGGAGTTGCAATCCTGTCGAGAGTTTCCCCACTCAACTCCTCAGGAAAGGTATACTTGTCATATGTGCTACTACCTTTATAAAGTTATGCATGTCCCGTGCTGTTACAATGTACAATTTCTTTATATAGTTTCATCCTCTATCCCTTATCAGGGTGGTTTTGTTGCAGGATCTTGCGTGATAGAGCTCTCTACAAAGTGACTTCTGACTTTGTTGATGCAGCAATTAAAGGAGCTATTGGAGTCATCGGCAGATGTATTCCTCCCATAAATCCAACAGATCCAGAGTGCTTTCATATGTTAGTGGGACCCTTATAACTTCTGAATTTTTATTCCATCCTTGAAGTCAATGCTATTTGCCGGTTTGAGCATTGTGTGATGTATTCTGCATCTTTATGTTCTTATGAATGATTACGGGCTATGCTAGCTAAAATGCTATTTCTTTGAGAGGTTTGTGATCATTAGTAAACTTTTCCATAATATCTCATTCTTGTTTATTCTTATTCTAGGTATGTTCACAACAATATATTCTTCAGTTTTGCTGTGGATTCAGACCTTGAACAGCTCTCCAAGAAATGTAATTCAGATGCTAGTTCAAAGACTGAAAACACTAGTTCTTCAATTAAATCATCTGAAAAGGCCACTGCTAATGGGGTGAAATGTGATGGATCAACCGCAGAAGTGATGGAATTGCCTCCCGAATCTTCTGAGCCACAGTTGGCTGAGAGTGAACAAGCTACATATGCTTCGGCAAATAATGATCTGAAAGGCACCAAATCCTACCAGGAAGCTGATGTCCCTGGTTTATATAATCTTGCCATGGCCATAATTGATTACAGGGGTCACAGAGTGGTAGCCCAGGTGTGCATCGTAGATGCAATTCTTCTTTGTTTCTCGCATTCGCCCTCGCACTCAAATTCACATACACGGAAACACACTCACATGCACGCACCACTTTTAGTCTAACATGCATGCATGCAGTTATCATTGAAGTTATATAAAAAAGGAATGCAATTTTAGGCAAATTGCTCTCTTTTGCTGCTTGACAAAATTGGTGTCTGCTTTTTCTGTCATCATAGGTTATATGATTACTTATTTGCTAAAGATTGCTCTTTCTCTCATCTTAGGGAAAAAAGAATAATATCGCAAATCCTAATCCATGTTGCGTTTCCGATTGCATTGAACTTCCTGTCTTACTTGACAGCCAGTGGTCATTTTTGTTGTTCCTGTCTTTTCTTTTTTAGACTTATTTTTAATGTTGTTGGCCCTATTATCATCCCACTCTTCTTTTGAATTTTGTTTTAGAGTGTCTTACCTGGCATTCTTCAAGGGGATAAATCAGACTCTCTGCTGTATGGTTCTGTTGATAATGGCAAGAAAATATGCTGGAATGAAGATTTTCATTCCAAGGTGAGCAGAAATTTAAGTTGTCATTATGGGTTGATGGTAATGCATCATTAATTGAGAGCATCTTGTATTCAGGGTAGATAATTTTGTTATTAGTCCTGGGAAGTATGTTTGTATCTGGCACCAGCTAAATATCCTGGGCACCATGCTACATCCAAACATTAGTATGTTCTCAGATTTGTATATCACACACTTTCTTGTTAAGTACTGATCTCTGTGCGACTCAGGTGGTTGAAGCTGCCAAACGCCTTCATCTAAAGGAACATGCTGTCCTAGATGGATCTGGGAATGCTTTCAAATTAGCTGCACCAGTGGAATGCAAGGGCATTGTGGGTAGTGATGACAGGTGAGGTGATTGATCTGCTGGGTTTTTATCTTTATAGTTTCTCTTCACTTCTATCACTTGGTGACCTTTTCTGTCTTCTTTATTGCCTTTTTTGTGTTATGGTAATGATTAATGATGACACCATCAGTATGGGAACTGCCTTACATGGCTGCTGATCCTTTCGTAGTTGTATTTTTTTTTCACTAAAATATGAAATGAAAATCAAAGAATAAATCAGCATTTGCATTACTGTGCTTCTATCTGTTTAATAAACTTTAAGCATCGAAGTGCTGTTGAGTGGAGTTCGGTGGTACCACATGTTAACATCCATAGAATATTCATTCTTTTATAAGCGCTTGTTATGATTGGTAATTTTATTTCTTTTATCAGGCATTATCTACTGGACTTGATGAGAGTAACTCCTCGTGATGCAAACTATACTAGACCTGGCTCGCGGTTTTGCATATTGAGACCAGAATTAATCACTGCCTTCTGTCAGGTATGTTCGCATGGACAAAATAATTTGGTAATCACCGGCTTATTTCTGCATGTTCATTCTTTTTTTTTTTAACGGCTAAGGCCGAAGCTGTGGCAAGGTTGAAGAGGAGACCTAAATCTGAGGGAGGGGTTCAAGTGGCTGCTGATTCTACAGAAGTTGCTGGTGCTGATAAGCAAGTTAAATCTGAGGAAGCTGCAGTGCCCATCAACAATCAAGTAAGATTGTTTGGCAACCTTTTCTTCACTTCTGGCACCATGCTCAAGCTAGAATAAATTGCACTTTATGAGGTTCATGTGATTGAAATGCATGCATGCAGGGGGTCATCTGGAGGGTTCCTATGCAATTGAAATGTTTGTTTGTTTTATTTGGTCATAAATGCTGCAACATGACACAGTTGTGACTGAGGGTGGAACATTCTCTTATTATATCTGAAGCTATACATAGTTACAGTGTCATGTTCAAACAGTGACATATGGCTTCAGATTTCTTCGGAGGGCAAGTGTAAACTGAATTTTGTTATAAATGTCAAGTGCATTTTATTGTAATATTTATATGAACACTATTACCCACAAGTGTGTGAGCACTTATTTGAATCATGTGGCCTTTTGCGTTCGTCTTCAGGAGATAGCTAAAGAAGGGAAAGCTGACACTGTAGAAGAAAGTGCTCCTCCTCCTGCTGGAAGCTCTGAATCCCTTGAAGAAATACTTTTTAACCCTAATGTTTTTACTGAGTTCAAGTTGTCTGGGAATCCAGAGGTGAACATCTAACCTTTCGGTTTTCTTATTGTAAATCCCACTATCTATTTGAATTTGCTGGTGTTCTTAGTGACCAAATACTTTTGTTACCAATCGTGGCCCAAAAGCTGTTTCGGTAGCCACACAGTAACACTAAACAACTAGGAGTTCATATTCTTTTTTCAATTGCCATTTATCAGGAGATAGCAGTGGATGAAGAAAATGTGAAGAAAGTTAGTTCATATCTTGCAAATACTGTACTTCCAAAGTTCGTCCAAGATCTTTGCACACTTGAAGTCTCACCCATGGATGGACAGACTCTTACTGAAGCACTACACGCTCATGGAATTAATGTTCGCTACATGGGAAAGGTAAGCTTATACATTTATTTAATGCTCTCTAACATTTGTGCCAAGATTCTGACAAATTTGTCAAATAACAAGTTTTGTAGCTCAACTTAAATTTGATTCATTAATATAGTGATAGCAGAAGTCACTATTATTTAATCTGTTTTCTGTTATTACATTTGACACAAATCAATGATTTCTTTAGGTAGCTGAAGGGACAAAACACTTACCTCATCTATGGGATCTTTGTTCCAATGAGATCATTGTCAGGTCTGCAAAGCACCTCCTCAAGGTGATCAGCTTTATCTGACCCCCTCAAATGCCACGTATTGCTGTTCTTTCTATTTTTCAAAAAAAAGGTGCTGACTAACTTTTGAAGGTCTTCAAATTAATGCAAGGCCTATTACCTGCATGTTGACAGCACTGTGTCTGTAGTGTTTTGGCAACTGGGCCACCCAGTTTTCTAAGAGAGGCATTTTGTAGTTCTCTAAAGTGTTTTCTTAGGATAATTTTGCTCCAGCTAATCACCAGTTAGTTGGTATTTGGTCAGTCCAGGCCAGGCATCTGTCTTCAAGTGATTTTGTTGCATGTGCAAACCTGTTTGGGACAGAAGCTGCTTTTGTTCTATCCTTTCTAATGCATTATATGTGCATCTTGTCATTAATCGGCAATAGATCTTTGAAGCATACTGTGGAAAAATGCTAATGTGCTGCAGAATACATCAATTAGATCAGTGACTCCATGTGGAGCCCACTGATCTAATGGATAGATTTTTTTGACGGATTTTTTTGGGGATGAGTCTCTGGTAGGCTGGACTTGTTATTAATTATGCTTTCATTTGCTGTTAAAATTTAAATTCTCCTATCTAGTTACGGGGATTGGTGGCTGTTTTGATTCATCAATTTCATTTTACATGGGCAAGAACAGCAAGCTGTTATTGCGTAATCAGAATAAGAAATTCTGAGTTATCTTATTGGCATTTGCGGAGGACACTAAATATGAAAAAGTGCACACGCAGGCACATATATGTCCTTTAAACCCGTGCCTCTGGTACTAAGCGATTGCCTTTCTCCTGCCTTTTTATTCTGTTGATACAGGATCTCCTCAGGGACACAGATGATAATGATTTAGGGCCAGCAATCTCTCATTTTTACAATTGTTTCTTCGGAAGTTGTCAAGCTGTTGGTGTGAAAGTTTCAACTAATAATTCGCCTTCAAGAGCAACAAAGAAAGTATGTCTGCAAAAGATTAATAGTCATAATTGTTTTTCAGTTACTTTCATCAGATTGTATTTGCTCCTAAGCTGTTATGAGCTATACTTCTTAAGGCCCCCATATGCTTTGTTTTCCCTTCTGACCATTCCATTTCCCAGATTCGATAGGTCGAATCTCACAGGAAGAGGAAGACTTGTGTTTAAACTTGAAATATTTTTCCTATTATATCTAATCTCTTTCATCAATGTTTAATCAACTGGTTTCTTATGTTGGAACACTTGCAGGAACAAGCTAGCAATCATTCTTCAAGAAAATCCTCTAGGGGCCAAACAAGGTGGAAAGGAGCATCTGCAAGAAAGAATCAATCCTCATATATGAATGTTAGCTCAGAAACTCTATGGTCTGACCTTCAGGAACTTGCAAAGCTCAAATACGAGGTATCTTTTACCATAATGTGGGTTATATAATTTGAGATTAACTTGAAATTGAATTAGTCCATTTTCTTACATGGCTTTTTATTTGACTTATGAGAAACATTGCGATTATCATTTGTAAGGGGGCATTATTCTATTACCTTAGCGCTAAAATATAAAATGCGAGTATAATATGCTGGATCTAATGTTCTCCTATGTATAGTTTGAGTTGCCAGAGGATGCGAGGTTACAAGTGAAGAAAGTCTCAGTTATACGTAACCTTTGCCAAAAGGTCCGTTTCAGTTCCTATGTCATCCATTCATATTGACATACTTATATTTTTCGATGGAGTTTTCACAATGATTGATTTTTGGTAAATGTCATTTCCATCCTGTGCTGCCTGGAACAGTTTTTTTTTTCTTTCTTCTTATAAGTATATGTTCATTAGTGGCCATAAATGCCCATGCTTCTTTTTTCTTTCTACCACTGTGATCATTGTTTCCTATTATTATGATTTTCTTGCCAAAGAAAAACATTTTATGTTTGCCTTTGGGGTGCTAATTGTAATTATATTCTGGTACTTCAGAATAGACTGATGAATTTCATGTTGGCTTGTGGTTGACATTCTAAATGGCAAATGGTTTGTGTTTTATGTGGTTCCCATAATAGGTGGGCATCACCATTGCAGCTCGCAAATATGATCTCCATACTGCAATGCCTTTCCAAATGTCAGATATCTTGAATCTCCAACCTGTGGTGAAGCATTCAGTTCCTCTATGTTCAGAAGCCAAGAATCTTGTGGAAACAGGAAAAGTTCAACTGGCTGAGGTATGTTCTGGACAAGGTTGCCTTCATTAGTGGCCTTGGATGATTGTACTGTGTTGATCCTTAAAGAATTAAATTCTTTGATTAGGATAATGTTTCTTCCAGAACAGTTGTAGGTTTTTAACTTCAAATTTAGTTGTGTTAAAATCCTATTTGAGCATGGGTTAAAATGGATTTCATCACACCATAATTTTGGTAAAGACAGTATCTGAAAAAAAAAAAACGGAATATTATTCTTTGGTAACCTATTTTCAAGTAGCATAGCCTTGCATGGTGGCAAGTTGCAAGCCTAGCATATGATCTTTGACTTTGTGGAATGTAAAAACATTTCAGAGAATATGCTACGCGTGTCTTGAAAGATGTTTGCGGTTATTTAATACTGTCGCTTTCTTTTGCTTCAGGGGATGCTTAGTGAAGCCTACACATTATTTTCTGAGGCATTTTCCATTCTTCAACAGGTATGTTGTTCTTTTTTCTTCATCCAGTTAGGAAGTCTCTGAGATAAATATCTTGACCATTTTTTTTTTGTTTTCCATTTTTCAACAGGTATTTTGTTCTTTTTTCTCCATCCAGTTAGGAAGTCTCTGAGATAAATATCTTGACCATTTTATTTTGTGTTTTAGGTGACTGGTCCAATGCATCGTGAGGTTGCTAACTGTTGTCGGTAGGTATTGTAACTCAATAACCAAACAATTCTTAATTTCTGATTCTGTTTCCTTGACTTTTTGTCAATGACATGTGAAATCATGCTTATTTTAACTATCTGAGTATACTTTGAAAATGCAAGGTCATCTACAATAATCAGACCCAACTTCAACTTGCCTTTTCTATTCAGCAGTGATTCTCTGTTTATTCTTTTGCACTTGAACTTGAATATTCAGGTACCTGGCCATGGTTCTGTACCATGCTGGTGATATGGCTGGAGCAATCATCCAACAGCACAAGGAGTTGATCATAAATGAACGTTGCCTGGGATTAGACCACCCTGATACTGCCCACAGGTATCATTTCCTTGCCATTTTGTCCTTCGTACTAAGTTAATTTGCAGTGGTGTTGTTATTTTGCTGTGCACTGACAATTGTCTGACAAATTTGCAGTCTTAAATTCTTTGAAAATTGAGATATCTTCATTTCGGTTTCTGCATTCAACAGTTGGCAACCTGTTTAAAATTTGTTTGGTTGAATTGGCTTACTGTGTTTTTGCAATTATGCAGTTACGGAAACATGGCTCTCTTTTACCATGGACTGAACCAAACAGAACTTGCACTGCGGCACATGTCTCGTGCGCTGCTCTTATTGAGTTTGTCATCTGGCCCAGATCACCCTGATGTGGCTGCGACCTTCATAAATGTTGCAATGATGTATCAGGACATTGGAAAGATGAACACGGCTCTTCGCTATCTGCAAGAGGCCTTGAAAAAGAATGAGAGGCTTTTAGGAGGGGAGCATATTCAAACTGCTGTATGCTACCATGCTCTTGCAATCGCATTTAACTGTATGGGCGCATTCAAGCTATCACACCAGGCATGTTTTTGCTTGACATTTCTTTAGTATTGATTTTCTCTGATATAGAGAAAGCACAGATGACTGAATTAGCTTTTGCTTGTGCACAGCATGAGAAGAAAACCTACGACATACTTGTCAAACAACTTGGTGAGGAGGACTCAAGGACACGAGATTCCCAAAACTGGATGAGCACATTTAAGGCACGAGAACTGCAGGTTGATGCAGTGTTACAAGAACGTTATTTTACTCTTCTGTTTCTCAGTTTCTAAACTTTTAATATATTTTTATTTACAGATGAATGCGCAGAAGCAGAAAGGTCAGACATTGAATGCAACTTCTGCCCAAAAGGCGATAGATATATTGAAGGCAAGTGTTACTTAATTTTTCTTTGATTTAATCTGATGAGATGGTTTATTGGTATTTAGATGATGGATATGGCCATTTTATTATTTTTGTGCTTGTGGAAATGGTTCCCTGTAAAACATAAAGCATGCCCAAGCAGTTGTGCTAAAAAACGTTGTGCATTCATCAGAAATTCTTTGTTTTGCCTGATACAATATTCTTCCAGTTTTGTGTAGTCCTTACGTCTCTAATTAGTAATTACACGAATTAAGTTAAGTGACAAGATGTATAGTCTCTTTGTAAGTGTCTGCTGGTGTCTATTGGAGACCAGAATTTCTGATGTTGATTTGAGTGTCAGGCTAATCCTGACCTGCTGCATGCATTCCAAGCTGCTGCTGCTGGAGGATCTGGATCTGGGAGCTCTAGCAGTTCCATTAACAAATCCCTTAATTCTGCAATAGTTGGTGAAGCCCTTCCACGAGGGAGGGGAGTAGATGAACGAGCTGCTCGTGCAGCAGCAGAAGCTAGGAAGAAAGCAGCTGCTAGGGGGCTCTTGATTCGCCCACATGGTGTTCCTGTACAAGCTTTGCCACCATTCACTCAGCTCCTCAACATCATTAACTCAGGGGCGACTCCAGATTCCATCAACAACGAGGAAGCAGGTGGAGTGAACAATGAAGCTAATGGACAGTCTTCTAATGACCCAGTAGATAAACAAAAAGATCAAACATCAGGGAAAGATCAGGCTCCTATTGGGTTGGGCAAAGGCTTAAAATCATTAGATGCCAAGAAAGAGAAAGCAAAGGCCAAAGTTGCAGCTTGAAGTTTCGAGGCAGAGATTGGATTGATTAGTGGCAAGGCTTAAACAATTGGAAGTGTTCGTATTTCTTGCCATTTGTGGGAGGGGGCATCCTTTCATAATCAATTACAGTGGTGACCAGCCGTCAACTACTCATAGAAACTGAAGAGTACCGAGGTGTGCCAAAGAAACCATCTGTATTCGATTTGTCCAAAAATCACCCTCGTGGATATAATTGATTGAGCATGCATGGGGATCATGAGGTGCAAGATAGATGATAAATGACATGTTGTTATGTAGGTACACTATATAAATTGATGATTAATTTTCCAGCAAGTTAGTTTTGTAACTTCAACTCAAAAATTAGTTTTGTAATTTGTTTGCAAGGGCAGCTTGCTCTTGGCACCCTTGCTCTGTAAGGGATAAAGGATTGCCACTTTTTATTATTATTATTAATGAAAATAATATATTTTTTGTTTTATAGTAGCCTTGTGATGGAAAATGACACTGCTAGTTGCCGTTGCAGCATGGCATATTGAAAGAATGGCGCCTGTTTGATGTTGTATTCGTTGTAATCGTCTTTTCCACGACGAGGGGTGGGGTGGGGTGGGTGTAACTAGTTATAAGCCTCGTGTTTATTTGATACAGGTTTTTTAACATGTTTTTAAAGATAAAGAATTTTTAATTATAAATTAAAATATTTATACATGTATCAAATTAAATAAATAGATATTCAATAAAAAATAATAATTAAGATCAAGATATTTGAATAATATATTCAAATATGTTTTGTTTATGAAAATAAAATTTTTATCTAATCAAATAATTATTTACAAAGAATTAAATAAAATTATAAATCTCAATTATCTAATAATCTTGTTGAATAGTGAAATAAAAAAAATATTTTTTAAAAAAAAAACAATGAAAAAAAAGATCTAGGTCAAATAGAGTTAATTTGCTAACCCTATAACAATAGACATATGATTGAGATAGCCCCATGCAAAAAAAAAAGATCAATCTTCAAAAAATAAATGTTGAATGATAAAATAAAAAAAAATAATTTTTAAAAAAGATAAAAAAGACTAAAATTAACTCTTATTAACCTTTGAAAATCGTGATCATAGTCATATGCTAGGATTAACCGCATAAAAGTCATATAACAAAAAATAAAGTAAGATACTCAATAAAAAAAATATTGAGTGATGAAATTGAAAAAAATAATTACAAAAATAGCAATGAAAAAAAAGATTCGAGTCAATCCATGTTAAACCGCTAACCCCATAACCATAGAAATAAGATTGAAATAGCTTCACATAAAAGAAAATGAAGAAAAAATCACAAAGATCAATTTAAAAAAATCAAATATTAAATAATAAAATTAAAAATAAATTAATTTATATAATGATCTAAAGAAAGATCAAATTCAACTCGTGTTAATCTTTGAAATCTATCACCCTGGTCATAAAACCGATTAACCCTATAAAAGGAAAAAAAAACAAAGAAAATCTCAATAAAAAAAATATGAGAGATGAAATTTGACAAAAAAACACAATAAAAAAGGATAAAAAAACAACAGTAAAAAGAGGGGACTAAATTCAATATAAAAATAAATTAAAATTAAATGTTAAGGGATAAAATTAAAAACAAAATTCAATTAATAAAAAGGTTAAAAAGAAATCAAAAGAATGAGAACAAAATCTAATTAAACTAAATGAAGAGGGATGAAATTAAAAAAAATATAATGTCGAGGCTTGAAATTGAAAACAAAATTTAATTAGTGAAAAGCTTAAAAAATCAAAAGAAGGAGGAATAAATTTCATATATAAAAAACAAATTAAACCAAATAATAAGGAATAAAATTAAAGAAAAAATTAATTAAAAGAAGATAAAAATAAAACAAATAGTAAGCATAAGAATAAGGATAAAATTAAATATAAAAAATAAATAAAAGAACACCTTTCCACTTTGAGAAGAAAAAAAAAAAAAAGGAAAAGGAAAAGAACTGATGAGAACCAAGCCACCATTTCATCGTGTACATGCATCGTACCATCAAAAAGAGAATGTTGACGTGCTTCCAAACACCGCTATAAGACATGCATGTGCCGCTTCAACGGTGTGGGCGGCGCCCAGTAGTCTCTGGTGCATGCGTGCTCTAACAAAAATAACAATAGTAAAAACGGAAAAGTCTATAAAGCCCTTATCTGCCAATATAAAAAGACCCACCATGATTTAAGAGTTTCTGTTAATATACAAATAGATGATCATTTTAGCATTTTACCTCAGTCATAAACAGCCTCTCAAGTAACAATTCCCTGTAGCTTCTGTGGCTAATTTTCCACAGGCCGCAGGAGCCCCTCCTCTCCTGATTTCCGAGATGGAATCGTCGTCTAGAAAAATGTCCCGTGCTCATTCCTCCATTAAATTGCGGCTGGCTGCAGGTATTCGAATTCATGAAGTTATCGAGAGGATAATTTGTTATGATTTTCCTAATCTGATGTGAACGACTTGCATTAAACTTGATTGTACATGAAGTTTAGTTTGAACATGCTAATAATGGGAGCAAGAAATAAAGTAAAATAGGATGTGGGATGATACTCCACGCGCGAGGTTAATTTGTTGAGTAATTTTAATCTCATATTTAAACACCTTTTAAGGTATTTAATTGTTAACTGATCATTCGTGTAATTAGAAATGGCAACGCTCTGCAAGAAAAAGCTTATCCCATCAGTCATCTCTGAATACATTTTTAGGAGCTTGAGTTCTCTATCCATCCTACACTACTTGGGATCATTTTCTGCAAGTCTATTAGCCATGCCTTTACAACATAAAATTGTGTCCACCATAAATAAATTAATTAGATTTTCATTACAAAATTTAAAAAATAAAATTCATCTATACAAAAAATAAAAATATATATATATATGAATCAGAAAAAATCTTTATAATTTAAAGGCATAACAAAATACAATAACTATCATTTAAAAGAGATTTTTTAAATAAAATAGAAGAGAGAAATAATATTAATCTAAATATAAATAAAAAAAATTTAGAGAAAAAGATCATATAAAAAGCATTAATTTAAAAAAAAATCAGAAAAAAAATAATTTAGAAAAAAAAAAAGAAGCAAAGGCCATGCTAACCCGCCTAGTTCATGTCGTCAAGGCCTGTGAAATTAGGCCTTTAATTTATGTTTTTTGCAACTTGGGTGGATGATCGTCCACCCCAAAGTTTTTTGAAAAAAAAAAAGATGACGTGTCGTCTGATGTGGTTGCCGCAAAATTAGGACTTAAGTTTTTTTTACCCAAAAACATGTTTTTCAATATATTTTAACCCAAAACACCTTAGAAACCATGATAAACCTATTCAAGGCCTCAAAAAAACCAAAAACCATCCAAAAAAACAAAATAAATCTGAAATAAAAAATCAAACCAAGCTCATATTTGTTTTTTCATGAAATATTAAGGTAAAAAAATACCTAATATGAATTCTCCTCATCAAATGGAAGTATTTGGCACAAACATCGACTGTTTTGATGGCCTAAGTCAGTGTCAACGATATTTTTCTTTCTCTACCGCTAGAATCCAGTGACTGTTCTCTCTTCTCTTAATAAGGGACTAAAAAATAAAAAAATTAACTTTTGTACCAAAATTGAATTTGAAATAAACAAAAGCACCAAAATCGTATAATTTATGTTATTTTTAAAGTTAGAGGATTAAAGTGTATATTTCCCAAAACTTCTGACACGTCACCTATGTTTGGATCATTTTTAATTTCGGTTCTTTTTCTTCCAATTCCACCCTTACCTAAAAAATCCAAATTAATTGGCTTTCAATCAGGATCAAATCAACCAAAAATAAAATTTTGAGAATCAAAATGAATTTTTTTAAAAAATAAACACGACCATCCACAATGTTTGGTGAGGGGGTGAATATTGCATAGGGTTCACCCCATGCATTTTAGTTTTTAAGTCGATAATGAGACAACTATAGTGAAATAATATCAAGAACATTCTAACATTTTAATCGGGTACCAACTGGCATCCAGGTTGACACATACAAAATCTATCTGAAATTCTAACAGCACTAAATCAAACTGCATACCCTTTCAAAACTCTATTAAGGTTTAATGGAGTCCAATTATGATTTGGATGGTAAAATCCCCATTTTAAAACAGTGCTGGTAAGTGATTTCGTGTTCCAATGAAAGAAGGGAAAACTGACCTCTTACCATGCAACTTAGGATCCACTAATGAAGTCGTGTGAGAATAATGAGAAAGAAATTTAAATATTTATAAACTTTTTATCAAGTCCTATTCATTATTTATTCATTAAGAATAATGAGTAAAAAATTTAAATACTTGTAAACTTAGTTTATCAAGTTTTGAGTTTTTGTTATCTAATTACCATTTATTATTCAATAAAAAATAAAATAATTTATATATAACTCATATTGTATTAAAAAAATCTAAATGTTCTACGAACAAATCTATATAGAATAAATATATATTTTAGATTATATTTGGACATAAATATCTATCTATTATTCACCGGTAAATATCACACTGATATCTACTTGGTTCAGATTAGATTAAATTACCATCCTTAGAAATTAGAAATCCAAGGGAAACGCAGACACGTGCTCTTATTGTTGTTAAATTGCAAGAGATTGAAATTAACATGCGGGAAATAATTCAAGAATTAAACTATAGGAGAAGGGGCAGCTGATTATTAATCATTTTCTAAACAAGAAAGAAAGGCTTTATTTTTTCAAGACCATAACCATAAGAACTAACGAGTTAAGTAAATGTTACCATACAAATTTAAATCAGCGAAAGTATCACAAGCTTGACACCTCTTCAATTGAATGCATAGATGCACGCACCAGCTTCGCAATCATTCTAGTAATTCATCCAAAAAAAAGAGGGGGCAACAATCATTGTGGTACAAACTACAAAATATAATATATGTACAAAGTCAAGCTATTCCAATGGAAGGCTACCATTTTGTATCAAATGGGGATGGTGATTTGCTGGGGGGAAAACACACCATCCAAAATAAATAGAAAGTCAGATACATCTCAACTTTTCTCCTACAAAACTTCTGAAACAGGATGGTTATTACCGTTGACCTTTTTCCTGTCCTTTATCATTCTCTTGTGTTGCATAATCTTCTAAGCAATAAAATGGGATGATGAGCAGAAGAAAATATTACCCTGGTCTCACCCAGATGCTCCAACAGCACGTTTTTCGTATTCACCATGTTCTTCTTTGGCAAACTCCTCGATCAATTCACGCTGTCTTGCGGTCAAATTTCTGTAGCAAAATATGTTTTCTGTAAAGGTATTGTCTACCACTTGAAAAACTAAGGAGCCAAAAGGATGGCTATAGTTATCATATATTACACATTGCCCTTACTCGCCATCCAAAAATTATGGGCAAAACAGAACTTAAAATCCCTATATAATTCTTCATTCATCCATTTCTAGTAGTGGGCAGAGCAGCAAATACATCCAAAAGTTGAGCAGAGTTAAATAAATTGACAAAGAAAAGACCAACTCACGATGGAATGCTGACATTGAAATGCACAAACTCATCACCAAATGAATACGAGCCCCGTCCTTTTATCCCTGTCAGGAAATACAACGAAAATCTTACTTCATCACAGACAAAAGCAGAGTAGCAGACCACACACTTGAAGGAATAAGGAACATCCCTGAGAACCATAACAAACTACTGAGGCTTTTCCAAATTTATCATCATTAATTCAGTATTTAACAAAAAATTATAGCAGATTCTTGGATAAGATCTAGGATAAGGAAACAAAAGCCACTTAAGAAATTGAAAACCATAAGCTTGGAGGTATGCTAACAAGATAACCTCCAGCAGGAATATAGCACCGAAAGCTATCTAAGACAGGTGTGAGGAGAGCAAGAACTGGCATTCATCTCACCTTTATTCTTCAGAACCACCTTTTGACCAGGTTGGGTGCCAGGGCGGACCTGAAAATATATAACAGGTTAAGGTAAAGATGAGTTAGTTTATTTTTTAGAATAATCAAATCATGCAAAATGATTTCCAACAAACCTTAAGTACAACATCTCCTGTGAGAGTTGGAACCTGGATGGTTCCCCCCAAAATTGCCTGCAAATAGCAATTGAATGAATTTTTGCATTAGGCATAAATACTAAACAGTTCTGATTTATAATAGGTATATATCAAAACAAGCTGCAAATTCTATATGTTTCTGCAAGAAGACCATCTGAACCGAGTGCCACACTTTATTTAAAAAAGGAATTTGTAAATGAGAACCTTGAAATGTACTGAACCACATAGCAAACAGGAAAGGATTCCCGTTCATTAGAATCTTAGTATTTTTCTAGGACCATGAAACACAAAAGGTTTTACCTGAGTAATGCCCAAAACAGCATCAACATGAATGTTAGAGCCTTCTCTGCGGAAAACAGGGTCTTCCCGGACCTGGGGGGGGGGGGGAGGAAAATAACGACTTCAATAACATGGAAAATGAAATAGCTGCAATAAGATCAGAGGAAGTTGACAAGCATCACAGGAGACTAGACAGTCTAAGCACACTAGAAGTACACAAGCAAAGAGAGCAAAACAAATGAAAGAAAGAGACAGCAAACCACCAAAAAACTAAAATTTCAGAGAGCCAGGAGATCATTCACAGTGGAAAAGAACAACTAAAAAAATATTTTTTTTCCTTAAAACGCTAACTTTCTATTCATCTTTCAAATGTTGTCATAACCCTGCATAAAATTCAGCAGACAAGGTGAATCTACCATCCATGTCACACTATTCTCTTTCCTGATTCCCCCATCCAGCTTGCCAAGCAATCAATGACCATTAAATAACCATTTAAAACAAAATAAAGAAACAAAAATCATCCAAGAGTTTGCCAGCAAGAAGGCAATGTGAAAACTAAAGCAACATAGTCTGCTCGTTATGCCATGAAAATGCAGTAAGAGGAACAACCATCCATACAAATAAAAAAGGCACAAAAGAAACAAAATCATATAAAACAACATCATGCTAAATAATGCTGTCAGGAAATGTTATTGTCCTTCATCTCCACACTACATCCTAAAACATCACACTAGTAAGCAAAGAAATAGGGAGCACACAAAAATAGCAGCACAAAAATATTAAACAAGTTGAATTACCTTGATTGTCACATAGAGATCACCAGGTTGATTTTTCTCTGGGTCTGCTCCACCACTTTTATGGATCTTCATAGTCTCATTGTCATCCACTCCTGCAGATGTCAAGAAACTCAAATTTAATCACCAAATCCAGCAAAAAGTTCCACATGGGAAAATGGGCAACCGAATATATAGACCATTTTCATGAGTGTTTCCAGAAATCAGAAGTTGAGCTCACTGGATAATGTCCCTATCTATATATTATCCCTAATAAGTGTCTGGGTGTAAAAATAATGACTGCAAAGAAATTCTGTTTTAAGACAGAAAGCAGTCAACTTTATCCCCCATTTATCCACTCAAGGACTTTTTACTCTATTTACACACCAGTAGCATGTTCAACACCAGGAAACTACACTTGGTACATGAGAAACCATGTCCGCATCCCTCTTTCTTTACATATTTTAAATCAATTAAAGAGACTTTCTTGAGTCCAAATTCCAAATTCAATTTCTTTACATATTTTAAATCAATTAAAGAGACTTTCTTGAGTCCAAATTCCAAATTCAATTCTAAGGAATAAGAAACATTTTGAAAGCCAGAGAAAACAAATAAGCAGATCTAAAATGGTTCCATTCAATTCACATGGAAAGTCTGTGCAAGTCTTTTTTATTTTTTTAAAGCAAGATTGATTTGTTCTAAAAACAATTCCCTCCAAAACAACTCAACCAGAGCTACGCCTGTCTTCCAGAATACCAATAAGAAAGACAATGTGCAAGATCAAAGAAAGCTTGTGATGAGCAATTGCATTATCACACAGGTCTGCAGGAAAGCTAGTGTACTGTAGTAAATCTTGAAGGGTATTGAAGCTCCAATTTAACCTTGCCTAATCTAGTTTTTTTTAAAAAGGAAAATCTGTCAATTTTATATTTTATTTCATAAATGGTGTTAGGATGATAGAGGAGTTTATTTGTCAGATTAAACAAAAGCCCTGACTCATTGCTATCATTGCTTAGGGTTCTTCTGTTCCACAAATAGTAGATACCTAAATATAATTGTTGAAACTAATCTAGCCTTCATTTTTTATTTCTTTAACTTCATGGATCATTCGAGCACCCAAGATCTCGAGCTTGAATGGAAACTTGAAGTTCACATCTCTGGTTTATTTAGCTTCTAACTGCTTTTGGTACCATAACTAACAAATCTAGAAAAGCAATCAAGGAAACAACCACACTATCCTTTGTTTCATATGAGATGCCTAATGTGAGAAACAACAAAAATAACTATGATGTACCATTACAAGACCACATTGTGTGGAGCATGTAAGAGCGCTACCCTTGGGCAGAAAATAAGACCACAATATTGTACAAGACCGGAAATTTAACAAGATGATTCAAGATCAACAAACAAACCCGTTGGAATGTTCAACGAAATTGTCTTTGATCCTCTCACTACTGTGTGTCCATGGCAAGACCTGCAAAAGCTCTGACACCAACAGTAGTAAAGCATATGCATTAATATTAAAAAACAAAACCAAGGGACTTAGACCCATCATATCATCAAATTTTGGAAGAATAGTTTAAAAATGCGTTGCCAAAGTTAATCAAAGCTGCCAGATTGCAGGAATTCAGAAGCCAAAATTAATGCAATCATGCACAACAGTTTAAAATAAAAATTCTTCACTAGTGCCCATGTATAAAGTAATACCTTATCAGGTTGTTTCATGAACAAAGAAAAGGTTTTAATGCTTCCCAGAATTTTGCTCATAAAAAAATCAACATTTCATAAAATTATTTAAAGAAGACTTGCAGACCCCAGATAAAAACAGATATTGATTCCCGTACCGAAAAAGTTTGCCCAGTTCCACCACATTGATCACATGTCTGCTGAAAACTGAAAAACCCTTTTTGCATAGATATCTGCAAATGTAGGAAATGTTACATGTTAGTTGGGGAAAACACCCAGTATTTCCTGAATAAGTAACATCATCACACATGGTCTTCAGCAAGTAAGACTAACCATCCCTCTGCCTTTACAGCGTTTACACATTTGAGGTTTCACTCCAGGAGGAACACCTTCTCCACCTTGGAAAATGCAAAAAAAAAAAAAAACCATGGCCACGCATTCTTAAGAAATTACAAGAGAGCTGCAGTTATGAAAACATAAATCTCACAAAAAAAGGAAAAACTGAAGTCATGATGTTTGTAAATGCTATCAAGTGAAGATAAACAAACCACAAGTTTCACAAGGCACATCGGTCTGAAATGTGATAGTTTTGGTGCATCCCTGAACAGCTTCCATGAAGGAAAGTTCAACAGAAACCTATCCATGATGGTTTTAAAAAGAAGCTGAAAATCAACATTAATTCTAAGCCAAAAAAGAGAGCACCAATCAACGTGATGGAAATTCTAAGAACCTTGACATCTTGGCCAGCGACATTCTGTCTAAATACATTGCTGAATATCTGATCTCCATCAAAGCAAGTGTGGTGTCATGCACAAAAAAAACATGTAAAGTTCATCAACTGTGAAAATCCATTGTTTAGAGAGGGGAAAAATACAGAGAAGACCCAAACCACCCCCACTAAAAAATAGGAAGAAAAAAGTCAGTGGCAAATATATTTCTCCTCATATTGCATTAAAACATCCATTGTGTGGCAATTTTATAAGAAAGCATCATACATAAGGTCATATACTGCAATGCAGTGAAACGATTTTAATTGCACTGCTGGCTTAATAGTTCTGGAGGCATAACAAGGACCCAACAAACTCCAAGAGTCTGTAACTGCACAGAATGTAAATTCTCACCCTAAGAAAAGGCTGCTCTTATTTAATTTAAGATTTGGATATGAGCAGAATAAAACCACAAGATAATTGACAATCAAAGAGACAATTAAATATGATAGAATCAAAACAAAGGAAAAGAAGCTGGAGAGAAATTACATCTTCCATTCTGAAGTCCCCAAATGGACTCTCAAATCCTGGCCCACCAGGCTGATAGTTATCTTGGTTTTCAAATGCATCATGGCCTAGCTATAAGTTTGCAAATATAACAAACATCAATATAGATATTAACAGAAGAGGGTCATTACATTACATATGATTAAAGAAAAAAGAAAGAAAGAAAGAAAGAAAGAAGTTGCAAGGAAGAGAATTTCAGCATATTCTATGGATAGAGTACCTTCAAAGAGGAAAAAAAGGGGGGGAGATAACAAGAGAATATGGCAGATGCATGCATGCAAAGGTTGATATTCTTTTTTTTAACTTCGCAAAGTATGTGAACTTCATCCAGGCCAAAATGAATGATAAAATTTAAAGACGCGCATGTTGTATGGAATAAAAGGCAAGCAGAAGTTTAACATACACCACCAGGGGAGGGTATAGTTTCAGGCTAACAGGGCGAAATGAATGACCTTTTCACATATTTGCGATCGAGTGCATGGAAGCTTCAATTCTTTTTCTTCTTTTTGAAAAAGTAATTACCTGTTATCTTGGCCTACCTGTTGGGGACTACCTAATCTAAGTGACCCTAAAATTCCCTAATCTTCCAGATAATGCCCAATTGTTAAGCTAGAACAGATGCAATTTATACCTGCAAGAATGAGATCCTTGATTGTTTTTTTGGTAAGAAGTTAGCAACTCCTATTTGAAAATACAACTTTTTTGTTGGCTGGGTCAGGCACACAAGGCTTGACAAGTTCTTGAGATTACAAACAGAAATTGCTTTTGCAGGTTGACAGTTGACTGCTCAAGTAAAATTATCACGGCGAGGGGCACTAAGAAACAAAATCCAAGATCATTCTTACAACAATGACCTATCCATTATAAACTATAACCTTTCCATTTTTCACTGTGGTAGAGCTTCTGGATGGTGCTAATTAGTTGTCGCCCTGCCAAGTTTTTTGGATTTATTTCACCAGTTGACCTTATCCTATATACTATCCCTAGACTAGGCAAGTAAACAACTACATAAGACATCTTACTCTATTGGCTAGTTATAATTCTGAATAGGGGGGTTTCAATATTTATGCATGTAACAATTCCCAATTAAGAGCAACCATGTGATGAGCTATAAACCTCTCACTTATATTGTATGTCAATCCTCTCCTCTTATAAACACTCATACTGCCCATGTTTTCGATCAATCATTAATACTGTATGTTACTTGGTTATGAGTTATACAGACATTCATTTTCCACTTATTTAATAATATAAACACAGTTAAAATTAAATATGAAACCTGATCATATTGTTCCCGCTTTTGGTCATCTTTCAAAACCTGCAACCAAAACAAATAAAAGTTTCTCCATTCAGTAATCTATGTAACTCGGTTAGAGGAAGGGACAAAAATTCTGGTCTGCAAAATTTACCTCATAGGCCTTTGAAACTTCTTGAAACTTCTTTTCGGCTTCAGGATCGTCTTTGTTTGTATCAGGATGGAGCTTCTTTGCCAGCTGCAGAATGGTGCTAAAGTGAAATCAGAAGACAAATTACACAAAGCTTAAAAAAAGGTTGCAAAGTAAAAGCTGTAATCCTATCACAGTATAAAGAAAAAACATTAACATGCAGACCTAAAACCCAAATTAAAAGAAATAAAGCATGAGAGTTGCATTATTTGGACTGAAATATGCACGATTAGGAAAAATAATGAAAAGAATCTGCCCCAAAAACAGTCCTAACACCCAAATTAAAAGAAATAAAGCTTGAGAGTTGCATTAATTGGACTGAAATATGCAAGATTAGGACAAATAATGAAAAGAAAACCTACCCCATAATAAGCTTTCTTTATATCAGATGCACTAGCATTCTTGCCAACACCAAGTACATCATAATAATCTCTCGACATATGAACTGACCAGAAAAAAAAGATATAAAACATACATTGTTAGCCACACAAAATGCCGAGGAAATATTTTAGAATAAAACGATAGTAAGCATCAACAGCATAAATGTTACAGCAATTGCACTTCAACAAAAGAAAACTTGTACTAAATATAGTACAGGGTAAATTTAAAAAGCAAAATATTAAAAGCAGGACATGTGAAATACCAGAGCCATGAATCGACCTCGTAGCACCAAATTTCGCATTTAAAGCTCCCAATTGCAACCAATTTGTTTGGTTAACTGCGAAATTAAAAAAAAAAATTCAGTACCAAAAAAAAACCCCCCCCCCCCAAGAATAGCAAAGAAAATGAAAAAAAAATAGAAAAATATATAGATTCACCAAAATGTAAAATTAATTCCCTTTTCAAGCCCAATACACAGAAACAACCAAAAAGTTTAAAAAATAAGCTGTCTAAGAAACCAGACAAAGAATCTGAAAATAACCCATAAATCAAAACGCTGGAAGAGCAAGAGAAAGAAACAAAACAAGTGCAAGTTACCATTTTTAGGAGAGTAATTGCCAATAAACCTAACAGGATTACAAACCCCAGTGGTAGTACTTAATCTTCTATAACTCCCATTCAATACACTCTTGTGTACCTGCAATTAATAGAAAAAACACATTACTTAAAAATGTAAATTAAAGCAATTCATTCAAAAACTGCAAATAAATAAGCAAAATCATACGGAATTAGCAGATTCTTGGAGGAGGTTAAGGGAGAGAGAAGGGCGAGAGAGCCAACCAACAAGCCTGGCGCTATGAGACCGAACCATTTGGTGGGTTCTTTAGTAGGGTTTGAAAAGTCTTGATCTTTCTAGCAATTTGGTTCTTTTTCTGTTTAGGGATTTTAGGGATGGGAGCTTAAACCCTACAAAAGCCCTAATTTTTTAGATTGGAAGGTTCTAGGGGTTAAGGGAGGGAGGGAGTTTTTTTGTTGGGGTTTTAATTTTTAAAAACAGAATCTAGAAAGTAGAAAGTAGAAAGAGAGAACCGTACGGGCCTATGGCTACGAGGGCAAGGGCCAATTTTGCTGGAGGCAGACCCTTTCTTGGGCTCTGTTTTCTGCTACAGTGGCTGTTTAGATTGTGTTTGTTTTTTAATGGCCTACTTCTGCTCTTGGAACCGACAACGTTTAAAGATTAAAACTGTTTTTTTATTAAAGGATGATATTTGAACAAATAAAAGTAAAGAAACTAAATTATAAAAAAAATGAGAATATAGAGACCAAATGCGAATTAAACCTTGTAAGTTGTAAGTATTGCTTCGACCGACAAGTGTGTCAACCTTGTACTTATGTTTCTTGCGTCACATATGTAGTGAAATGCATTCCTTGGTTCAGAATTGCCCTTCCAATTTTCTCCTCTTCTTTTTTCTAAATTATAATTTCTTTTTGACAGTTTCTTTTCCTTGTATTAGATTTGAAAAATTAGTTTCAGAGCCAGCACTTCTCCTTTTTCTGGAAAAAAAAAGAAAAGAAATTGGCTAAGCTCAAGTGATTGTGTGTGTTTAGTATGATACTTCAAAATACCTTTTAAAAGTATTTTTTTAATTATGTATTAAAATATTTTTTTTATTTTTAATATCATCATATAAAAATTATTAAAAAACATTGATTTGATAATTTTTTAAAACAAATGTATTTTTAAAAAGCATCTAAAAAAAATTTTAATTTTGGAATGAAATAGAAATGACTTTTTACCCAAAGATCAATAATAAATGATATATTATTACAAATCAAATTATTTAAACTAAAAAAAAATAATTGAAATTAAGTCCTGATGAGCAAAAGAGCAGTGATTAGAGATTCAAAGTACAATAACAGGACTTCTAGAGAGTAACATCAACAATATTGGGTAAATCAATCTCATAGCCCCTCAAGTTTTGATAGGCCCTTGTAATTAAAATTTGGACTCGTCAACCCTCATATTTACAATTTATGCTCACAAGTTGGTTCTTTTTGTTGGGTTTCATGAGATACATATACACAACATAAACAATAAATTTAAATTTTCAATAGTCTCAAGAATCCTGTTAGATAGATTTAGAAATTTTTAAAATTTATGTGAAGATTACTTGAAAATCAGATGTTCTTTTTTTGCTTTGAATATTTGCTTCGAGATTGAGTTGTCGCAAACCACAAGTCATCCAAGTGTCCAGCCTTAAATGATAATCCACACGAATCACTAGTAAAAAATCTTCTAAACTCTTTTATGCGAGAGAGGTTGTTATACCTTAGAGTGTTAGCTCTTTTTTTTGTGTTTTAAGTGTTTATGTATTGTACTTTTCTCACTTTTTTTTCTCTCGTAAGAAATAAGAGACATAATATTCTATTTACAAGGAAACTTAAAAAACCCTATAAATAACAAAATATCAATTTGCCCCTTAAATAATATCATATATATTATTTTAGGATATTCTTTTAAATTTATTCAATTAAGTCCCTACTTGATTTTTCTAAGTTTAAAATTGTAACCCCCTATATTAATTATATTATAGTCTTCAATTTTCTAAAATTTATTTACAATGATTTATTATGCCATTTTAATTTTTGACAAATAGTATGTGTGTGACCTACTAGGTTCTCTAATAAGTAACCAAAATATAAATTATAATTCTAAATAAAATAAGATTAAATAATTTAATTTGTTATTAATTTAATAATTGATTGATTTATATTTAAAGATCAAGTACAATGTCTAGTAACTTGTTATGATCCTCTAAATATTAAAAAAGTTATAATTAGTTTAACTTAACCTTTTAGTATCTAGTTTTTCAGTGTAATTATTATTCATTCATCATGGATGTTCTGATTTAAATATTATATCATGGAGTATGTATACTTTGTTAAATTGTTTTAGTTCTCAAGATTATAATCATTAATTTTTTGAATAAGATTTTGAAATTTTTTTCGAAATTCATTCCACTTTAGATAAGGATTTCACAATCAATACTATTTAAGAACATATATAATATTTTTTTAATTCACCTAAGATGATAAATCCTATTACTTAAATATCTTCATATAGTTTATGTTATACCTAATACATGTACGTTTGTTACCTTTGATTAGGACAATGTATGGTCATGATCAAAGCATAACATTCTCTATATAAAATAACCTAGTGATCTCAAGTCTAAGGATCACTTACGCAACTATTACAAAAGTTTTTCCATAAACATAAGTGATCTCTCCATATATGTAATTTTTTTGCGGGTCAGTTCAATGTACATATCATATAACAAGTACTTGCATATTAGTTTCAAGTATATCTTATACCTTAGTTTATAAGAGGAACTACTTCCTTTCATAAAAGAATGAACATAATATAAATTGATTTTAACAACTCTAATTAATATTCAATCTTAATAGAACATTAACCAAAAACATTTAGGAACAATATTTTAATGCAATAGAAATCTCATAATTATAACAGCTTTATAATTTTCTTTACAAAATATTTTTGTCCCATAAATTTTATTTTTACTTGAAATTTATTAATTAAATATTAGATTCATTAATCAAATATAAATAAATATTAAAAATAAAAAAGCTTTATTAATAATAAATATATTTTATATAAATAAAATAGTATTACATGTACCTGACTATAATATATATTCACTACCACTTCCTTCCATCCCTTCAGATGTATATGTACTCTATCAAGATCATACCAATGTGTCCATTAGTTAGGAATAATTTAGAAGTCAATATAGTTCAGTGAAGAACTGAAATTACTTCTATCATATTTGGAAATGTAGTTCAATTCGTGTTTTTTAAAAAATTAATTTTTTTAATATTTTGGATGTTTTAATGTGCTAATCTTAAAAATAATTTTTTAAAATAAAAAAAAATATTATTTTAATACATTTCAGCACGAAAAACATTTTAAAAAGTAACTACAACTACACTTCCATTCCAAACAAAACTGAATCCTTCTCTCCCTTCCTCAACGAAGAGGTGTGAACTTCCAAAAGCACTATGATTACACTAACAAAGGTATAATTTAGAAAAAGAGCTTGTTTTTATGGTCCAGGAAAATGGAGCGCCACCCCCCCCCCCCCCTCCCCCATATGCATGATGACAAAAAGAGATATGTCCACGCTTTTCTTCATCTGCTCTTAACATAAAGCGCAATTATCCAGTAATTCAGGGTAGCAATCATGGTGATCTTCGATCGAAGAGAACTTACGTGCAATTGTTTGTTTCAAGTCAAGATTGCAGAGCTAGGCCCTCCAATCTCTATTATATCTTAATGTCGAAAGCCAGAATTTTGAAAAGTGTTGGTAATTAAAACAATTAAATGTCCTGTAACTTGACAATCCATCAGAGAAAGCATGGATTCTCCCTAACACAACCATTCTTTTCGAGGTTCCCTCTTCTTTTCTCCAGGCAAAACAGATAGGATGTTGTCATGTACTTGGGACGCAAAACAGTAGGAAACTCGAATCAAATCCAGCAAAAGGGTATTGCAGACTTCCTCCCCCTAGACATATGCCCTCTTCTTTTTTATCTTTTTATACCTCCGTTTTTTTTTTTCTGTTTCTTAGAGGGGATAGAAATAGAATGTTTTGCAGGAGATACCATGCCTTTCTTTTTGACCACGGCAGAGATTGTGTCGAATCACCCCTATGAAAGAAAGTGGTTCCACTCCCCATATTAAGGGCTTTAAAATGGAATTGAGCTGGATAGCAGATGGAGTTGCAGCAATTTCAACATAGGACTAACTAAACAAAGGGATAACAACAATAATAAATAAGTTTTAAAGCAAGAAAAAGAAAACAGCACAGGAAAGGGCATCTTTCACCAGGGTCGCGCTCACCTGAGCTTTAGGTTTTACTTTTGCCTTCTTTCAGCTCTAACAATGACCTTTAACTCATTTTATTTTTCTCTTTAGTTTTCTTCACATAGGTGTTGCTGACCACTGAAGAAAGGCATGTTCATAATTACACAGGGTTAAGCAAACTACTCTTTAATCAATGACCAACATATAATAAATCTAACGGGGTGTAGCTCAACTGGTCATGTTCTAGATTTGTTTTTCAGATATTATTAGTTCGAGTCCCACAAACTTTAGGGCCACTAGAAGCTTATATGATCATTAATTTCAGGACCTGTAAGATTGATTGAGAGACACACAAACTGGCCCAGACACCATGTTAATAAAAAAAAAAAAAACATATGATGAACCTTTTACATTACAATTTTGAGCATTGACAATCAGCACGCAGGGCCTTATGCAATGTCTTAAGCTGGAAGCGTGAGAAGTGTTTCTATGGAAATCGGCGCTGGTTAATAAGGATTATTCCAGGACTGAAACATATTAGCTTTTCTAGTTGAATGAAAATCAGATCAGTGTGGTAACAGAAGAAGTTAATTTCTTCACCTATGAACAGATCTTAGGATCCACATTTGCCAAATGTTACGATGAGCTTCAAGATAAAACCATACATCATTTATCTACATTCAGAGAGAGGTGCAGGACTGATCCCTTTCTTGTCAAAGATGTCGAACTTTTGAAGTGTAGAAAGAAAAAGAAAACATGAGAAGATCAGACTGTTAAAACGCAACAGTTGATCCTATTAAGATCCAATGTTATTCTTTGTTAGCTTACTAAAAGCTTCAATAAATTTTTTGAAGGTAAGGAAATATGCGCAAGAAGCATCTGGAAACCAGTAATAAAATAACCAATTTCCATTTAACTTTATCTTCAAGTTCTTCATAGCAATCTGGGCGACAGTATATAATATGTGTGGAGAAATAAGCATATGATTATTACATCCACAGACTAAAAGAATGGCCTTCATTCACTTTCACACTTTAAATAAAGCTTATTCTTTCCCTCCATTTTGCTCTTCTTGGCCAACCTAGTCTATCTACAAAACTCGAAGGCAGCTTCTCTATCAAAGCATTCCTTTCTTCACATTTCAAAGCTACTACTGTGAGTGAGAAAAGAACCAATCAATTATTCCTTCCATTTATATTGTAACTTGGTGACTAGAACTTCTTTGTTTCCACTTTGAGTTTCAGATTTCTTGTATAGAGTCACTTCCCCGTAGCTTCCGACACCAGCAAAGTAACCCAGAAAAAGAGCATGAAGCTAGTGGTAGAAGTAGTAGATGCTCATGACCTTATGCCCAAAGACGGAAAAGGTTCAGCTAGCCCATTTGTAGAAGTTGATTTCCAAAACCAACTAAGCAAAACCAAAACCATCCCGAAGAACCTCAATCCTGTTTGGAACCAAAAACTTCTCTTTGATCTAGATGAAACCAAAAACCGCCATCACCAATCCATTGAGGTTTCCGTTTACAACGAGAGGAGACCAATTCCTGGCCGAAACTTCCTTGGTAGAACTAGAATTCCATGTTCAAATGTTGTTAAGAAAGGTGACGAAGTTTATCAAACTTTCCAATTAGAAAAGAAGTGGTTTTTCTCAACTGTCAAAGGTGATATTGGCCTTAAGATCTATACCTCACCAGAATCGAAAGCTCCTCCTCTTCCCTCTCCATCACAACCTCCACCATCTAATACACCACAACCACTAGAAACCTCTGCTTCTAGTTCTTCTCTCCCCACTATTACTCATATTGCAGAAAATACCGGCCGTGATTGCAGAACACTTGCTGCTCTTCCTAGAGCAGAGATTCTTCATACTTCTGAAGCTATTACAGAACAGCCTGGCAAAAAGATTTCTGCAATTTCTGAAACTAGTGGCGGTTTTCCTGCAAAAGAGCCAAAGAACAGTAATAAAGAACCTGCCAAAATAAGAGCTGATACCACTCAACACGTACACAAACACCAAGTCCTGCAGCAAACCAGCCAATCGGTGGAGAAACTACCAAACGGTGCCCCTTACACAATGCATGCTGCTAATCCATCAGCTCATTCAAGTGATCTAGATGACTTCAACTTGAAGGACACCGACCCCCAGTTAGGGGAACGGTGGCCAAGTGGTGGAGCATACGGGGGAAGAGGATGGATGAATGGCGAGAGATATGCAAGCACATATGACCTTGTTGAGCAGGTATCCTACCTATATGTTCGAATTGTTAAAGCCAAAGATCTTCCTTCGAGCTCCATCACTGCAAGCTGCGATCCTTATGTGGAGGTAAAGCTTGGGAACTACAAGGGTAGGACAAGGCATTTCGAGAAGAAAATGAACCCAGAATGGAACCAGGTCTTTGCTTTCTCAAAAGACCGAATACAGTCATCGGTGCTGGAAGTTTTTGTCAAAGACAAAGAAATGGTGGGGAGAGATGATTATCTTGGAAGGGTAGTTTTCGATTTGAATGAAGTTCCAACTAGAGTTCCACCAGACGGTCCACTGGCTCCTCAATGGTATAAACTGGAGGACCGACGAGGAGAAGGGAAGGTGAGAGGAGAGATTATGCTTGCGGTTTGGATGGGAACGCAGGCAGATGAAGCCTTTCCAGATGCATGGCACTCTGATGCTGCCTCAGTATATGGAGAGGGTGTACTCAACATCCGCTCAAAAGTCTATGTATCACCAAAATTGTGGTACCTAAGAGTGAATGTGATTGAAGCTCAAGACGTGGTGCCAAGTGACAGAAGCCGCCTCCCAGAAGTATTTGTAAAAGTTCAAGTTGGAAATCAAGTTCTCAGGACAAAGATTCACCCCACTAGAACAACTAACCCACTCTGGAATGAAGATTTGGTGTTTGTAGTGGCTGAGCCTTTTGAGGAGCAGCTCTTTCTAACTGTTGAGGATCGATTGACTCCTCTGAAAGATGATGTCTTGGGGAAAATAAGCGTGCCCCTCAATATTTTTGAGAAGCGACTAGATCACCGGCCTGTTCATTCTCGCTGGTTCAATTTAGAAAAATATGGTTTTGGTGTTTTGGAAGCTGACAGGAGGAAAGAGCTTAAATTCTCAAGCCGGATTCATCTAAGAGTTTGTCTTGAAGGAGGATACCATGTAATGGATGAATCGACAATGTACATCAGCGATCAAAGACCAACAGCAAGGCAGCTCTGGAAG